>Ga0163149_10001873_pt1 | contig 26285 bp, 21 predicted proteins | sample OliLakLV19MP5G1_FD_148604 | JGI IMG/M metagenome (GOLD analysis project Ga0163149, IMG submission 148604) | Freshwater microbial mat bacterial communities from Lake Vanda, McMurdo Dry Valleys, Antarctica - Oligotrophic Lake LV.19.MP5.G1 | ecosystem: Environmental > Aquatic > Freshwater > Lake >... | reverse complement strand
TATATATTTGAATGAAATAGATCATTTTTATAAATTTCATGCCCAAATCGAGTTCAAAAGACCTTTTTATCTTCATAAAGTCGCTAAGCAAGTCGGAAAAATGGCATTTTAAACTATATGCTTCCGGAACCAAGAGCGATGGCCCTAATCATTATGTGCGGCTTTTCGATGCCATTGAAAAGCAAAAGGAATATGATGAAAAAGCGCTGCTGAAAACTGAAAAGTATATTACACAATTGCCTTTGCTAAAAAATCGTTTGTATGAACTCATCCTGGAAAGTCTGGACGTATTATATGCAAAACAAAGTATTGACTCCAGGCTCATGCGTTTCATTCATTATTCCCAAATACTTTTTGAAAAAGGATTGTTTGACCAGTGTGAGAAAATTTTACATAGAGCCAAGGAGCTCGCTAAAAAATACGAGCGTTTTTTATTTCTCGCCGAAATAATAAAACTGGAAATCGATCTCATGAGTGCAAGAACATATGTTGGTACAACTGAACAGGATATAAAAAATGCCTTCAGGGAGATTTCAAGTGCGTTGGAAAAAGATCAGTTAGTAAATAAATTCAATAAATATTCTGCCGAACTTTTTCTTAAATTAAAAAAAGAGGGGTTTACCAGGAGCCATAAACAAAAAGAATCGTTTCAAAAAATAATCCAAACCCTTCCACCAATTGAGAATGAACAAGAGGCGCCATTCCTGGCAAACTTTTATCATCACCAATCGAATATTGTTTACCAGCTAAACCGCAATGATTCAAGGAAAAGGCACCAATACCTAAAGAAACAATTGTTGCAATTTGAGGAGCGTCCCGATCATATAAAACAATTCCCATTGATGTACCAGGCCATATTGCATAATCTCACCTTATGCCTTATTGACCTGGACAAAGACGACGAAGCGTTGGCTGCTATCGAAAAAATAAAATCTATTCCACCAAAAACTTATCGTTTAAAAGCACGCATTTATTATTCATACGCGTATTTGTCACTTACCTTATATGTTAATTCGGGAGACTTTAAACTGGGATCCGAGTTTATAAATAAACTTACAAAAGAAGGTTTCGAAGACTACGCACCAAAGTATCTTATAAAACAAAATCAGCTCACTTTATATTATTTTATCGCTTATACCTATTTCGGGAATGGACAATTCCAGAAGTCCAACCACTTTTTAAATAGAATATTAAATGATCCCGAGCGTACTGAAGATGATCTTCGAAGCGACCTCTATTGTTTCACACGTATATTCAGTATTATTCTTCATTTTGAATTGGGCAAACTTGATTTACTTGAGTACACCATTAAATCGGTTTATCGTTATTTGTTAAAGAGGGATCGCTTATACAAATTCGAAACAGTTATTTTGAATTTTCTGAGAAAAAATTCTTCAAAAACTTCTTCGCAAAAACAATTGATCACTGCCTTCAAACAACTTAAGGCGGAGTTAGAAGAGGTTACAAAAGATGAATACGAACACAGGGCCTTGTCATATTTTGATTTTATAGCCTGGCTCGATAGTAAAATTGAGAACGATTCTTTTTCTTCAGTTATAAGAGAGAAAACACTGAAGAAGTAGTACTAACGCAATAATGTAATATTTCCCTTGTAGGTCATTTCTTCTGAATTGCTGAAGGTAACCAGGAACTTGTAGGCAAATACTCCTGTGTCCATGAGCTGGTCATTATAATAACCATCCCATCCTATATTTAAGTCTCTTGTTTCAAAAACTTTTTCGCCCCATCTGTTATAAATTGTAAACAGCATCTTCTCCATACAATTCGCTTTTACAAATAAAATGTCATTCTGCCCGTCGCCATTGGGAGAAACTGCGTTGGGAATAAAAAACTCTCCGCATTTAAGATCAACCGTGATAAGAACAGAATCAATACTTGAGCATCCATTTGAATCGGTAACCGCAAAATAATAAGTGGTCGTTTCCGTTGGAGTAGCAATGGTATTTTTACAGGTGATACAACTCAATCCACTTGATGGTGTCCATAAATAATTTCCAACTCCAATTCCGAAAAGCGCAGCAGATGCTCCTGATACAATTGTAGCGTTAGTTCCTGCATCCACTGTAGGCACAGAATGAACAACTACACGAACAGAATCTGAATCGAAGCAAGGACTGTTTGATACAACTACGGTATATGTTGTACTTAATGATGGCATAACTGTGATAGAAGAAATTCCTTCTCCTGTATTCCACAAATATGATGAGCCACCGGTTGCATTTAAAAAACTGTTTTGTCCTTCACATATCGTATCATCCGGACCCGCATTAGCAACAGGCATTAAATTTACTGTAACTGTTATAACAGAATTATTCGAACAACCATTTACATCTGTTCCTGTAACAGTATACGTTGTATGTGAGGTAATAATAATAGTAGGATTTGTCCCGGTGGTACTACTTAATCCTAAGGCAGGAGACCATGTATAAGAAACTGCGCCTGATGCGCTGATTACAGTTGTATCACCTTTGCAAATAGGATTATTTCCATTCAACATAATTGTGGGTAGCTGATTAACATTCACAGTAACGGTCGCAGTATCCGAACATCCATTTGCATCAGTACCTATTACTGTATAGGTGCCGGGATTTAAAGGGAATGCAAATACAGCTGATCCCGTTACAGCATTTAAACCGGCCGCGGGAATCCATGCATAGGTATTTGCTCCGCCTGCTGAAAGAGATGCAGAATCGCCCGCACAAATATTAACTCCGTTCGAGGCCAACACATCAGGTAAAGAATCAACAGCAAATGTCATGACAGCAAAATTGCTGCATCCATTATTACTCGTACCAGTAACAGTATAGCTTGTAGTTTGCGTAGGATTAAAATTAATAATAGCACCTGTTGAAGAACTTAATCCTGTATGTGGCGTCCAGTTGTATGAGTACGACCCGCTTCCCGAAGCAGATACTGTAAGCACAGATGAATTCCCCAGACAAACTGTATTATTTCCTGATACAGTAATAACAGGAAGCGAGTCTACAAGAATATTCTGATATACACTGTCCTTTTGGCAACCTTCCTCTACAATAAATTTAACGGTGAATATTCCTGAACCGGAAAATTGATGAGAAGGATTTTGTTGCGAAGACATATTTGATGCGCCGCTTGATGCGTCCCCAAAATCCCAGGAATATTTTCTTAATGACGATCCACAGCTGCTCGTTAAGGCAAGTGACGTATCGGTAAAACTGGTGTTACTGCCTACACAAACAGTATCGCATGTAAATCCAATTTTATCGGCTGATAATTTTAAACCGCAATCCAGAAAATTATCGTCGATAAAGTTGGGTACGCTAAAACGGTTGCTTCTATAATAGTTACCACCCATCAGCTGAAAAGATTTAGGAGTAAAATTACAGGCCGCACCTGACAAATTCGGATTCTGTATAACACTCATTGTATCCTCACTACTATGGGCACAATATATTTTCCCATCAGGCGCGAGCTGTATACCCTCTTTTATACGAGCGTTTCTGCTTACAAAAAACAGCGAGGACTGTATCGCAGCCTGGCTGCCAGCACAGACATTGAACTGCAACAAAAATAAACTATCTCTTGGAAGAGCCACATACAACTTAGAATTATCAGGAGAAAAAGAAACTCCATACGCTGGTGCAGGAATTGTTAATGGAATGTAGTTGGATACAATCCCGGTTGTATTATCGAAATCGTATAGCTGTAAAATTGTATTTCCGGGAGCTATGTGGCCGTATGCTATTTTTTTTCCGTCGGGCGATCCTTTTATTTGCCCATGCCCGGGGAAAACCGCAGCCTGACCCAGCCCTATATAATTTTCTATCATCCCTATATTGGTAATTACAGGAGCCTGTATGCCAGCTCCAGTTACAGGATATACATAAAACGCATTAGTATTAAAACGCTTTGTTATTACCCAAAAATCTTTTCGGTTACAATGACGAATAGCGGTTATACTTTGTATTGCGGAATCAAGCAAAGAAAGTTTTATTTGTCCCGCAACTATATCGCCTAAAGGATTAGCAACTGTTCCGTTTCCCGGCAAAGTAATATCCAGAACAGAATAATACAAAGGACCAGCGCCATTGGGAGAAGGAGTTGTAAAAAGATAATATTTGTTTGCATTAGCCGGATCAGGAACAACAATAACAGGCTGTGCAGGCTGGACGCCGGCAGCATTTATTAAACCCAATGGCATAACATCATAATTTTTATCATATACCGTATTGCCATCCGTTGAAAAAATTAAATTGCCCATATTGTCGGATACACAGCCTGTACCTTCAGCAAAAGAAGCACGTGATCTAAGAATTGGTTTGGGAGGAGAGCAGTTAAAGTCTATTCCTGCATTCGATCCGAAGAGCCATGTGTTAGTAGTTTTTGGAACGCAATAATTAACAGGAGAATTCACCTGGAACCCCGGCCCTGGATCCTGTAAAGTGGGAACATGAGATACCGCATTTACATCAAGAGTTGTACAACTTGCATCAATAAAATTACCGGGAGTGCCAACAATATCATATACCAGCCAAAAATAATTCACCCCTGGTTGTAAAGGAATATTCCCCGCAATCGTAAATGCCCCGGAAGGATTTAAAAGGTCAACACCGAATTGATTTGCAACTGCAAAAACAGCAGACGATCCTGTATAAAATATCCGAGCCCTGGAAATATCCGCAGCACTTGTAGTTCCGAACGTATTAAATGTGAACGACGTAGCGGGCAGAGGATTTAATGTGAACCCTGTATAAATTTCAATGCCAATAACATATACATTAGTTGCGGGCGCTAATATGCAGCTGTTAAAATTTCTTTGCGTTGTAGTGCAGGAATCAAATACCATATTGCTTTCCGAAATAACAATTTTATAATCTTCTATGTCCGCATATTGATACAGCGTGATATCGCAAGGATCAGAATCAGCTTTTGATCCAGAAGCAACTCTCATGCGGGTACTACCTGTAAGTGCAGTTGAAGGAACCATAAACGAAACACTAATTGGGACTCCCCCGCTCGTTTGCGGAACATAATATATTTCCCCCGAATCAAAAACAAAATCCTGGTTCCAATCGATCCAAAACACAGCCTCCTGAATTTGTCCTGGAGTAAATGAAAAAACGTATGAAGCGTTTTTAAAAAGTGTAGTACTTGCGCTATCGTAATAATCCATATAGCCTTGTTGTACAGGGCTATTATAATTAATCGTGTTTAATGTAACATTTGTAATGCCATAACCTCCTGAGGCGGCAGTCAGCCCCGGATCACAATAAGGCTGAGAAAAAATGCCAAGACATGATATATACAGAAAAAACAAAAATAGTAATGTATTCCTCATTCTTAAAAATAGAAAAAAATATCCACTTTGCCCGCGCATTTTAACGGTATTATCAGCTGCCTGGATCATATCAATTTTAAAAATTATCGTAGTATAGCTTGTAAAGAACTTATACCTTTGTTTACCTATAATATGGCCAAAGTAAAAACAACTTTTTTCTGTCAGAATTGCGGGGCACAGTCCGCAAGGTGGATCGGCAAATGTCCTTCGTGTAACGAGTGGAATACATATGTTGAAGAGGTTATTCATAAAGGAGACTCTGACAAAACACCCGGTATAAACAGCACACAACAACGTGCAGCAAAACCACAACTGATCACTGAAATAAATTTATCAAATGAACACCGCACAAATATTTATGACAAAGAATTAAACCGTGTGCTGGGCGGCGGATTAGTTCCGGGGTCGCTGGTACTGTTCGGTGGAGAACCTGGCATTGGAAAATCCACACTCATGCTACAACTCGCATTGCAATTAAAAAAAATGAAGGTGCTATATGTATCGGGGGAAGAAAGCGAACAACAAATACGAATGCGCGCGGAAAGAATAGGAATTAAAAATGAAACCTGTTATATTTTAAACGAAACATCAACTCAAAATATTTTTCAGCAAATACAAGTGATTGAACCGCAATTGTTGATCATCGACTCCATACAAACATTACACACATCCCGCATTGAATCATCGCCGGGAAGTGTTTCGCAAATACGTGAATGTGCCAATGAATTGATGCGTTATGCGAAAGAAAGTAACACTCCTGTTTTTTTGATCGGGCATATTACCAAGGACGGAAGCCTTGCAGGACCAAAAGTATTGGAACACATGGTGGATACGGTTTTGCAATTTGAAGGAGATCGAAATCATGTTTACCGTTTATTACGCTCAACTAAAAATCGTTTTGGATCAACCAATGAATTGGGCATTTATGAAATGCAGGGAAGCGGATTGAGAGAGGTGAGCAACCCTTCGGAAATATTGATCACAACAAGGGATGAAGAAGTAAGTGGCGTGGCAATATCGGCTACTATGGAAGGCATGCGACCCATGTTAATTGAAACACAAGCATTGGTAAGCACCGCAGCATATGGAACACCGCAGCGTTCCTCAACAGGTTTTGATTTAAGAAGATTGAGCATGCTGCTCGCTGTACTTGAAAAGCGTTGCGGATTCAGACTTGCAGCGAAGGATGTTTTTTTAAATATTGCTGGCGGAATTAAAGTGGAAGATCCTGCGATGGATCTAGGTGTTGTTTGTGCCGTCTTATCATCTAATGCCGACATTCCTGTTTCTCCAAAAATTTGCTTCACCGGTGAAGTAGGATTATCAGGTGAAATACGTCCTGTGAACCGAGTAGATCAACGCATTTCGGAAGCAGAAAAATTAGGGTTCGAACAAATTTATATTTCCAAATACAATAAAAAAGGATTGGATGTTTCTAAATATAAAATAGAAATAAAAATGGTTGGAAAAATTGAGGAAGTATTTGGAATGTTGTTTGGGTAAAAACCGGGTAATTATAGTGATACGCGTTTGATAATTAATGAAATTACTAGTTACAGCCATAATATTTATGTTAGCAACCCCAAAAACATTTGGACAAAAATATTATAATGATACTGCAAGTGTTCCGGGCCTATTATCAGTGAGTTTCTCCCCCCTCTCTCTAATCTCTAGTTTTGACGGCAGTGGTTATAGAGCCGGCCTCCAGGTTAAGTTATTTAAAAATATCTTCATAGGATTTGATGGAAAAAACTATTATAAAAACGATGGCCCCATGCATGATATGAAGGGACACAATATAAAAGCAAGACTCGTAAAGGAATTCAGGAAAATGCCTAACATGGCATTTGGAATTGAATATTGCCTTAAAGTTTTCGAGTATTCCTACGAAGATTCAATAACAATCAATGGTGGTTATAAAACAATCGCACTTGTAAATAAAAATATTCAATCCCTTAACATAACCTACTCATACTACCAGCCATTATGGAGGAGATTTTTTCTTGATTTCCACATTTCGTTGGGAGCGGTAGAGAGAAAAATAAAAAATAGCTTAACATCAGAAGAGGAGCTAGAAGCTGAATATTATTGGGATTCTTTAACCTGGGCATTTTTGAATAATAGTACAAATAAAATAATTCCAAATCTTAGTTTGGGAATTAGACTTGGCTTCAAAGCAATAAAATAAAACTAGTTGGAAAGATTGAAGAAGTATTTGGGATGCTGTTTGGGTAAAATATAGATTGGAATTATTGAGATTCTAAATCAAAAGAACAGGTCGCTCCGCTGGAGCTTAGATATTGGGCATAGCAACTTGTTTTACAAATGGGTCGCTCCTCCGGAGCTTAGATGTCAGATTTGATACCAATGTTTGTTCTAAAAGATACAATCGCATTAGAACAAATACATTGGTACATGCCGATAGCTTAATGTTTATCTTTATTTAAAAGATATTACAGAAAGCTAATCGGTATGATATGCCTTACAAACAGTTTGCTCCTCTGGAGCAAAAAATTAAATTGGTCGTGGGTGCTTTGTTTGGGAATAAAAAATTTATTTATATTCACTTAGTGCCAAAGATTAGTAAAATATAGGACAAGCAAATGAATAGTCCCAGAGGGACGACCTGTTTATAGAAATAAAAGAAAATCCAAAGATTAGTTCCGTAGGAGCGGCCTAAAAAATGTCAAATACCTATTCACAATTATATGTACAAATTGTTTTTGCTGTTAAAGGAAGGCAAAATCTTATTTCATCCAAACACCGGGAAGGATTACATAAATACATTACGGGGATAGTTCAAAATCGCGAACAAAAAATGCTCGCTATTTTTTGTATGCCTGATCATACACATTTATTAATTGGAATGAAGCCATCTATATCTATCTCAGATTTAACAAGAGATATAAAAGCCGGATCTTCCAATTTTATTAACGAAAAGAATTGGGTTCAGGGAAAATTCAATTGGCAGGAAGGATTTGGAGCATTCTCTTATTCGAAAAGTCAAGTTGATACCGTCGTTAAGTATATTTTAAATCAAGAATCGCATCATCGGCAAAAATCATTTAAAGAAGAGTATATAGCCATTCTTAAAGAATTTGAGATAGAATACAATGAAAAGTACTTATTTGAATGGGTCAAATAACAGGTCGCTCCTACGGAGCTAAGATGATAGACTTGATGTGTTTTTACAAACAGTTTGCTCCTCTGGAGCAAAAAATATAGGATTATTTATAAAATCGTTTACTTATAAATAATAATTTTACTACGTGATCCTCCTTTGTGGAATTAAAGTCCAAGAGGGATGGCCTGTTTATAGAAACAAATTAAAAACAAAATTTTAGCTCCGTAGGAGCGGCCTGACAAAATTCCTACTAAACAATTCACCAAAATACCATGACCATCTCTAGCAAAATATTTATCCTGATTTCTTTAACTACACTCATCTCCTGCTCCAATAATCAACCTGCTGATGAAGCGCCATTGGCAAATCAGCAGGACACAGCTGGGAAAAGCACACAGGAAGCGTTTGAAATAGATTTTCCTGTAACACGATTTCAGGTAGAGAAAGTAATTACTAAAGATTCCTCCGCAGGAAATACATCAATCAATAACTGGATATTAAGAGGCGCCGAGAACAACGACCCTTTTATTTATTTTGTAAGCCAAAACGCAACACCGGAACAATTGCAGATGCAAATAGAAAAAGATTCGAGCCTAATCTACCTGGCTTTTCAAACCGGACTAACCCGCTCTGCAACGCCTCTTGGCGGAAAAGATTTCACTTTTAAAAAGATCTCTTACCAAAATTATAAGGGACTGGAATCGATGTGCAAAGTTTTTAACGGAGAAGGTTTTATTAAAAGCAGGATGTATAATATAAATGATACTTTATACATGATAAGTGCCGGCGGGAAAAATATAAATATGGAAATGGTCGACAAATTTTTGAATTCGTTCAGATTAAAGAAATAAAACAATACCCAAACTCTGGGAATATCTACAATATTTTTGCAAAATCTTTCTACAAATAAAATTATATTAACTCCATTGAGTACAATGGACGCAGATGCTATTTACACCATTTATAATAATCCTGAGATTTTAAAATCATATTCCAATAGACCAATTGCTAATAAAGCCGCCACAATTGATTTTATCACTAAAATTACTTCCAACGAAAATTTAGTTTGGAACATTAGACTACAACAAGACAAAGAAAATATTATTGGGAATTGTGCTTTACATGATTGGAATAAATCGGATAAGACAATAGAAATTGGTGGGACTATCTTACCTTCATTTTGGGGACAAGGGATAATGCTTGAAGCATTTAATTTAATCTGTGCATTCGCTGCAAAAGAATTAGGTGTAAATACGATAATTGGAAAAACTATGACAAAAAATAAGCAAGCTATTAGACTAGTTGAAAAATTAGGATTTAATATTCTTGAGGTCGTCGGAAATGAAACAATACTTGCAAAGAAATTTACCAATTCCTCTTCGCAATAATCACACACACGTATACTTTATATTCCGTACCGGGAGCTTTTACATAACCAATGCCAATATCCTTAAGGCCGGCATTCCAATCGTCCATTCCCAATAAATGTTTGCGGTGACCCAAGCTTGGTTCAAATGCATCGATCACCAATGTTTTTATTGCGTCTTCTCCACCGGATACACCCGCAACAATCGATTCAAAATAATTTTCACTTTTGCTTTTCAGCCATTCCTTAGGGAGTTTATACCCTGCAGCATCCATCAATATATTTATGCCTTTGCCATCCGGTGTTACATGGCCAAAATATTTTTTCGAGGCCATATCAAATGCTTTTTTCTGCGCCACTATTGCGAGGGTATCATTCCAAACCAGTAAAGATCTTTTAGCTACCTTATCTAAATTTATTTTTATTTGCTGACCGTAAGTCTTAGGATCTGATCGTACAATATTTAATTGTTCAAAAGCTTTTTTTGCTTCCTGCTCATCAATAGTAATATCCGGCTGAGCCGTAAAAGCAATTAATACAGGGAGGAGAAAAAATAATATGTATGACTTCTTTCTCATGGAGTTAAACGTTACTATAAAAGCAAATATTGTCTCTCATTAAATTAAACTATGGTTCACGTCTTCCAATTGCGCAAAAATTACAGTGCAGTTTTATAAAAAATATACAAATAATACCCTTTGTAAGGCTTCGTTAATGTAATTTTTTCTTTTAGTGTAAAGCTAAAGCTCTTCATATCATTTATAAATTTTGCTTCGGGAACATATGTAGCCCCATAGTTTGTTGTTTTAGTCTTTTGATTGGCCATCTTTTCAAATAGTATGAGCTTGCCATTTGGTTTTAATTTATTTACTAAACCTAAAAATAAATTTCGTCTTGTAATACTATCCATTTCTTGGTAGTGACACTTTAGTAAAAGCACCTTATCATAACTACTATCCAAAAGCATTTTTTCAGACTGAGGCCCTATCAAAAATTTAAAATCGCTATCCATTTGCCTCTCTCGAATTTTTGAAAAGTATATGCGTTGCTTGTTTAGTGCAATACTGTCTAAACATTCAATGTTTTTGTCTTGTAAGGTCCAATGAATATTGTTGTTGTAAGAAGATATTAAAATTTCGTCAACGGCATTCTTTGCTCCAATACTCGCAATTGACTCGTCGCTTTTACAATTAAGGTGTTTATATAATGTATTATAGTGCTCCTCTATTTGTTTTTTATTTTCAAAAAACGCTCCACAAGGATAGGGGCGTGATATGTATGATAAATAAACTTCTTTAAACATTTTAAATTGATAAAAAAAACCGTCTCCATCATGTTCGGTATAAATATCCAACTTATTCGTTTTCACATTATATAAATAATACTCCTGCATTCCCTTTTGAAAAAAACAAACGCTTGCAAAACAATAATCAGAATTAAAGGCAACCCAATTTAAACGTACTTGTGAAGTAGAGCTATTGTTTTCCTTGGAAAAAATAATGGAATCCTTATTTAAGTGCGCCTGCTGTAGCAACGCAGAAGGCAACTGTGACTTTTCGTAGCTCAATTTAAAAGTATTCTCTTTGAATACTTTTTCCCAATTTGTTTGGGATTGAATAGTATGTGTTTGTAACAAAATAAATGCTACAACAATAGCACAAATGTTGTACATCTGATAAATTGAAGTAAATTTTTTGGTGTTACCGTTGTATTGCTCCGTAAGAAATTTCTTTTAAACTGTCATGATCTCTTTTTCCTTCGCTTCCAGGTGTTTATCACACTTGCCAGAATAGATATTGGTTAGGTCCTGCGTTTTTGTTTCAGCTTCTTTCGCTTCATCCTCAGGCAATCCTTTGGCCTTTAATTTTTTTATCACCTCGTTTGAATCGCGGCGAATATTACGTAAGGTAACGCGACAATTCTCTGCTTCTGCCTTTGTTTTTTTCACCAGGTCTTTTCTTCTCTCTTCTGTAAGTGAAGGAACAAGGATACGAACAAGGGTTCCGTCATTCTGTGGATTAAGTCCCAGGTTAGCAGCCTGTATAGCTTTCACAATAGGCTCTATCATCGCTTTTTCCCAGGGCGTAACTACCAATGAACGCGCATCTTGCGTATTCACGTTTGCTACCTGGCTAAGAGGAGTCAATGTCCCATAATAATCTACTCTAACCCCATCCAACATTTGAGGGCTGGCCTTGCCGGCACGTATTTTTGAAAGTTCAGATTCCAAATGTGAAATTCCTTTTTCCATTTGTTCCTTGGCTTCATCAAGTAAAAATTGTACGTCTTCGTTCATGGTAAAAATGAATTAGAAAGTTTAAAGATAAAAAGTTTCATTAAAAAGTAACCAATGTTCCAACCTTATCTTCGGATAAAACCTTTTTTAAATTACCTGCCTTATTCATATCGAAAACAATGATGGGTAATTTATTCTCTTTACACAATGTAAACGCGGTCATATCCATTACCTGCAAGCCTTTTGAATATACCTCATCAAATGATATGGTTTCATAGCGCTTCGCGTTTTTATCTTTCTCGGGATCGGCGGTGTATATCCCATCAACACGTGTACCCTTTAAAATAACATCAGCTTCAATTTCAATTGCTCTTAACGATGCCGCTGTATCCGTTGTGAAATAAGGGTTTCCCGTACCCGCACCAAAGATCACCACTCTTTGCTTTTCCAAATGCCTAACTGCTCTGCGGCGAATAAACGGTTCGCAGATCTGTTCCATTTTTATCGCAGATAACAAACGCGTTTGCACTTCTAATTTTTCCAATGCCGATTGTAATGCCATACTGTTAATTACCGTAGCTAACATTCCCATGTAATCTCCCTGCACCCTGTCCATACCGCCTTCTGAAGCCTGAATGCCTCTAAAAATATTTCCTCCACCTATAACAATTGCCACTTCAACTCCTGCCTCTACAGTTTCTTTAATCTCTTTTGCATATTGGGCAAGTCTGTCGTGATCAATACCAAACTGTTTATTGCCCATCAATGATTCACCGCTAAGCTTAAGAAGAATGCGTTTATATTTCATAAGAAGATAAAATAGAGTTGGTATATATACATGCTAAAATTCCAGAGAATAAAAATCCTACCCAAATAACTTTATTAACGAGGGAAACCTGCGACCATAATACTAAAAAGATTGCTTTTCGCTCAGTACTAATCGGAAGGTTCTCAACAAATTCTTTATATAAAAGACTCTCTCCGGGAAAAAGGAAAAGGGCAAGCCCTATAAAAAAAAACATGATTCCCATATATAGTGTTTTAGGATAATATTCGTTGCTGAAATGTATAGAGAAAATATTCATCATTACGAAGAATACTCCTGCTATAAAGAACCCTGCACCTAATACCCGGGCAAATCTATATGTAAGTATCTTTTCCCTCATTATTGATCAAAAAAAATCCCGACTAAATGTCGGGATCTTAAAATATTAATTTTAATTAGCTTAGCGAAACTCGCTTAAAGCCTACTACTGTAAGCTCTTTATCGGTCTCTGCCAAATACTGGCTAATTGTTTTTTTATTGTCTTTTATAAACTCCTGGTTCAACAAAGTACTTTCTTTGTAAAACTTGTTCAGTTTACCCATTGCAATTTTCTCCAACATTTCTTCAGGTTTCCCTTCTTGTCTGGCCTGTTCTTTTCCTATTTCAATTTCTCTCTCTAATGTTTTTGAATCAACATCACCTTTATCTAACGCTACCGGTGACATTGCTGCAACCTGCATAGCAATATCTTTTGCAACCTCATCAGATACGTTGTCTTTATTAAAAGCAACTATAGTAGCTAATTTATTTCCAGGATGGTTGTATACAACAACTTTGTTTGACTCTAACCATTCAAAAGTTGAAAGCTCTATTTTCTCTCCTATTTTACCCACCTCTTCAATTACCTTATCAGCAATAGAAAGGCTACCACTATATGGAAGTGCTTTTAACTCGTCCAATGATTTTGCATTTCCATTCAATGCTACATTAGCCATAGTATCTGCTACTTTTCCATAGTCTTCATTCTTCGCAACAAAATCTGTTTCACAGTTAAGAACGATCAACACGCCCTTTTTACCATTTGCTGTTGCCTTCGCAATTACCAATCCTTCTTTCGCATCTCTTTCGCTACGGTTAGCTGCAACTTTTTGTCCTTTTTTTCTCAAGAAATCTATCGCTGCATCAAAATCGCCATTCGCTTCAGTTAGCGCTTTTTTGCAATCCATCATCCCTGCACCGGTAATTTGGCGAAGTTTATTTACATCCGCTGCTGATATCATTGTTGTTGACATTTCTTCGATCTCCTATTTGTTTATTCTAAATTATTTTCTTGGAATTGGCTTTTTTACGATCGGCCTTTTCGTAGGGATTACTTTTTTATCTGCCGCAACCTCAACTGAATCATCAGTCGCTGCAATTTTCGCAACTACCTTTTCTTTTTCCTGTTCTTCTTCTGCTCTCATTAATGCGTCTTTATCTTCAGCAGCAGCAGTTTCTTTATCTACTTTTCTATCTGATAATCCTTCCTGAACAGCCTTGGTGATAATTTCCATGATAAGGCTTACAGAAGATGATGCATCATCATTTGCAGGAATAACATAATCAACCTGGTTAGGATCAGAATTAGTGTCCACTATTGCAAACGTTGGAATCCCCAATCTTTTTGCTTCCGCAACTGCGATATGTTCTTTTGAAATATCTACAATGAAAATAGCAGCAGGAAGACGTGTTAAGTCAGCGATACTTCCCAATTGCATTTCAAGTTTTGCTCTCTCACGAGAGATCAATAATCTTTCTTTTTTAGAAATATTTTCGAACGTTCCGTCAGTAGCCATTTTATCAATGGATGCCATTTTACGGATCGCTTTACGAATAGTAACAAAGTTTGTTAGCATTCCGCCAGGCCATCTTTCAGTAACATAAGGCATGTTGATCGCTTTCACTTTTTGTGCAACGATATCTTTTGCTTGTTTTTTTGTTGCAACGAAAAGGATTTTTTTTCCTGAACGCGCAATTTGCTTAAGAGTGTTTGCAACATCTTCTATTTTAGCAACAGTTTTGTTAAGATCGATAATATGAATACCGTTCTTCTCTGTAAAGATATAAGGAGCCATTGCTGGGTTCCATTTTCTTTTCAAGTGACCAAAATGTGCACCCGCCTCTAAAAGTTCATTAAAATTTGTTCTTGACATTCTGCTAGTATATAGTAATGATTAACGTTTACTGAATTGGAATTTCTTACGTGCTTTTTTCTGTCCTGGTTTTTTACGCTCAACCATTCTTGGGTCACGTGTCATTAATTCTTCTGCTTTTAAAGCTGGTTTTGACTCCGGATCAAGTTTCACAATAGCTCTTGCAATGGCAAGACTAACGGCTTCTGCCTGACCAGCAATTCCACCACCCTTAACATTTACAACAATATCGAAACTGGTTTCGTTCTTTGTTATAATCAAAGGTTGCTTTGCTGCATACTGCAATGTATCAGATGCAAAATATTCTTTAATATCACGTTGGTTTATAGTGATGTTACCTTTCCCTTTTTGCAAATAAATACGTGCAACGGCGGTTTTTCTTCTCCCTAATGCATTAGTGACTTCCATGCTTATTTAATAGTATTTAGTTTTAATTCTTTTGGTTGTTGCGCAGCATGAGGATGCTCAGTACCTGCGTAAATGTAAACGTTTTTCTTAACTGCATTTCCTAATTTCCCTTTTGGTAACATACCATAAACAGCATGTTCAACAACTTGTGTGGGATTTTTAGCTAATAATTCTTTAGGCGTTGAAAAGCGCTGTCCGCCCGGGTAACCGGTATAACGAACGTATTCTTTATCTTCCTTTTTATTTCCTGTAAGTTTAATCTTTTCAGCATTGATAATGATGATATTATCACCGTTATCGACGTGCGGAGTATAATCCACTTTGTTTTTCCCGATAAGCACATAAGCAACTTTCGAAGCTAAACGGCCTAATACTTCACCTTCAGCATCTACTATGTGCCATCCTTTTTTTACGGTAGCACTATTTGCTGAAACCGTTTTATAACTTAATACGTCCACTTTTTCAAAATATTTCGTTACACAAATAATTAATGTCCCTTTTTAAAAAGGGGTTGCGAAGATAGAAAGTAATTTCAATTTCAACAAATTTATTGCCCCAATTGTGCAATTAGTAAGGAGTTCGGTCTCATTCTTTATAATTTATTTTTAGCTCAAAACGCCCATTTAAGTAGAGAGACGCCAATTTTAATGCAAAAATGCCCCTATTTGTGTAAATTTTAAGGTGTTCGTGTGTAACGTGATTCAGCTTATAATGGGACTTTTGAAGTTTTTTTAACGATTTCGGAAAAAGGCTTATTATCGATCTTCGCATCGAGCCAGGCAATAAAATCAAATTGTTCTAAGGCTTTATTCTCATAAGGGTCCTTTAAGAGCGCTGCAAGTTCCCGACGAAGCGATTTAAATGCAGTTAATAGTTTTCCATCCGTATCGGCCTTTGCTAATTTTTTGCGAATAAAAACAAGAATAATACTTTCAAACTTATAAAGCCTGTTTTTGCGGTATAGGAACCGGTACGCCGACCTTACCAGGTAATCAAGAATATCGTCATTCCCTTTTTCATAATGAAGGATGAGATTAAAAATGATAGCGGCAGACATCACATCCTGACGTAAAGAAGTAGCGCTGTGGTTTATCACCTGATTTAACCAATAGACAGATTTATTGTATTGCCCTACCCCAAAATAAAAAATTGCGAAAAATTTTTTAAAAAGTATTTCGTGATTGGTGAACAATGGATTTTTAATTATTTCCAGCAAGGGCTCCCTGATCCTTTCTATTTTAACTATTCCTTCTTCAAATAAACCTGCCTTCCAATAATACTCCAACTCGGCATAGTTAGCACAAAGGAAGGTTTCTTCTTTAATTGCTTTACCTCTGCTAACATCAATGCGCTCAGCAAAATTTTTCATTTTCTCTATGTAGAAAAACAGCTCCTCATTTTTATTAAGCGCGAGGCAGGTGGATAAAATGTTGTTGAGGACAACAATATATTTTCTTGGCTCCTCTTCTATTTTAGCTGGATTACTTTCCAGAAGTCCGGCAAGTTTCACGGTAGAAGAAAATGCATTTTTCCAATCACGTCGAACGAAATATAAATTACTTTTTAATAAATAAAAATACGACCTGGCATCATATGAAAGCGCATTGCTTTCTTCAGATAAAAGTGAAAGTGCTGCTAGTTTGCTATAATTCATTTGCTGCTCTTTCCCCCTTATATGCGCTCCTTTATATGTATTTACAAAAACATCTGAAGCAATGGCTTTGTATTTATTGAGATTACTTATTTTGCTCATAATAGTCTCGTACTGAACAAGAATTCCTTTCACATTTTTCTCTACCTCATCAATGGCAAAGCGGGAATGCATAAGGTCCCATTCCCATTTCAACAGTTCAAGTAAAAAAGCATTACGCTCATGGTCAACCGCTATTTTTTTTGCTTTTACTATTGTCTTTTCGCAGATCTTATATAAACCTCTGCTATGAAGAATAGAAATTTCTTCCAACATTTCTGTCAATTGAAAATCAACCGATTTTCCTGAATGGTAATTCCGCAACGTTTTTAAGACCTGTTTGAAGAGGTAGTTTTTTTCATATGCTATATTATCTGCAAAACTGCGATCTTTTAATTCTCTCTTTATCCTTTCTTCATTGTATTCCTTCTGCTTTTCAATCGCATTAAACAAAACCAGGTAATTTTTTTCACCTGAATGAATAGATGCCGAAAGTTTGAAAAACCTTTTTTCCGATTTCGACATGCTATTAATAAGCAAAAACAGATCATTGGTTCCTTTCATAGAATACAAACTACTTATTAAATATAACTCTTTAAAATCACATACTTACAAGGCATACAGAGTAATATTGAAATTATATTGTCAGTTAGAATACAAATAATGTCCCTTATATAAATTGATACGCAAGCCTCTTTTCGTCACCTTAGTATATATCCAACATTAACGTATTATGTTTTTGTCCCCATTCAGACATTTTAATAAAAAAGCCTTTCTAATCCCCTTTTTGTTTTTGCTGGTTAATAATGCCGCGTCCCAATCCGAAACAACAACAAACATTAATGCTTTTAAAAGTAGTGTGCTAAGGGAAAATGCCGGACAGTGGGAAAGAGAAATATTGTTCCAAACATCTTCCTCCGCCAGAAACATTTACTTTCTCGAAAACGGATTGAGTTTTGCAATCACAAAAAATATTGAAGAAAAAAACGATGATGCTTTTTCAACAGAAAATTTCCATAAAACACAAACCCTGGTTTATAATCTTTTATTTGAAGGATGTAATAAAACCACTGTGAGCGGAAAAAATTCTTCACCGGACAATTGCAATTATTTAATCGGTTCAAAAAACTTTCTCAATGTTGCTGATTATAAAGAAATCGTTTACACTGCTATTTATCCCCATACCGATCTCAGGTATTATTTCAATAACGATCTTATCGAGTATGATTATGTATTAAAGCCGGGGGCGATTGTTGGTAATATAAAAATGCGTTATGATGGCGTCGAAAAAATCTCTGTCAATAATAACGGAGATTTCTTAGTACAAACACGCTGGGGAATACAAATAGAAAAAAAACCATTTGCATACCAGATTATTAATGGTACAAAAAAAGAAGTTCCTGTAAATTACACTATATACGAAAACAATTCGTTTGGGTTTGCCATTGCAGGCGCATACGACAAATCAAAAGATCTCATCATTGATCCGGTAATACTTGATTGGTCCACTTATGTTGGTGCGGCAGCTGGTACACAAACCTGGGTAAACGATATTGGTGTTGATGCGCTCGGATATGTTTACGCAACCGGTGTTTGCCAAACTACATTTCCAACGATACCGGGAACATATAACGGCGGGACCTACGATGCCTTTGTAATAAAAATGATGCCCGATGCCAGCAGCATAGTTTGGGCAACGTACATTGGAGGCTCAGGCAACGACGCTGGAAATGGGATCGCAGTAAATGCAGCGGGCGAAGCTTTTGTTTGTGGAACTACCGGGTCAAATAATTTTCCAATAACTGCAGGTGCTGTTGACAACGTTTTTAATTATACTCCTTCTTTCAATGTCAATGATGCTTTTGTATTAAAATTAAATGCTGCAGGGAATTCTATTTTATACAGTACTTTCCTTGGTGGTGAAAGTTCCGCAGATCTGGGCTTATGCATCGCGTTGAGCGGCCCCAACGAAGTAGTAGTAGGCGGAGATACGCGTTCGCCTAATTTTCCAACAACTACAGGATGTTATGATCCCACTTGTGTATCCGGAAAAATGGATGGCTTCGTAAGCCACATCAATATTAATCCTACAGGTGGGGCCGTTAATCCCGCTAACCTATTGTACTCAAGTTTTATTGGTGGTGATAAAGGAAATGAATCGGTAAGGGATATTCAGTTCGGCAGCAATGGACATATTTATTTTACAGGAAATATTTTTCAGCCGGATTACCCTGTTGTCGATTTTCCAACAACTTCAGGAGCATTGGACAATACTTATAACACTGCGGCAGTTATGAATGATGGTTTCGTGTGCCGCATAAATCCTTTAGGGGCAGGGACTTCAGACCTTATTTATTCTACATATATAGGAGCGCCTGCAACCTGGAATGGGATACAACAACAAACCATGAGCAATGGCATTGCTATATCTACTGTGGATCCCGAAGTAGTATACGTTACAGGCCAGGCAGGATGGGGCTTTCCAACTACTGCAGTTTCACCTGCATACTCAGGCGGGCAAGGAGATGTGTTTATACTTAAATTAAGATTGAATAACAATAATGTTGCACCAGACATGGGCGACCTCATTGCAGGACGTTACATTGGAGGATCCAGTCAGGATAGCGGTTTTGATATTGCAGTGGATAGTGATGAAGAAGTTTTTGTTACCGGTAAAGCGCAAATAGATTTTCCAACCACTTGCGGAGCACACCAACCCGTACATAAGAATAACACTGATGTATTTGTTGCAAAATTGGATAACTCGTTGAATATTCTTTACTCTACATTTCTTGGTGGTTCTAATATCGATTTTGCAGGTAATGGCATGGGACATTCACTTGCTTTGCTCGGAAGCGGATGTAAAGAAGAAGTGGTAGTTGGAGGAACAACTTTTTCCAATGACTTTCCTGTGACTACAGGCGTATATCAAACTTCCAAGCTAAATAATTTAAGCACATTCTTATACCAGGGATTCATTTTTAAACTGGCGGATAAAACAGGAGTTGTTACTCCCGATTTTACTATGTCACAAACATCTGCTGCGTGTGGCGCGACAGTCGATTTTAATTTTAAAGATTGCGATCCTTCCAATCCAGTAACCCCTCGCGGATGGAATCCCATATCAACCTGGCATTGGGATTTTGGTGATGGTAATACTTCCACATTAACACATCCTACACATTTCTATTCTGGTCCGGGGAATTACAATGCTGTACTTACTGTTGGTACGTGCAGTGGAACAAAAACACAAACTATTACAATAAACTCGGGTATTAATGTAAATGTAAATCCAACATCCATCGCATTTTGTGAAGGAACTAATGTAATATTAACCGCTAGCAGCTCAGGTACCGGAGGTGTTAATTACAGTTGGATCACTCCTGCAGGCAATACCGGAATTACTACCAATACTATTTTAGCTGCACCTACTACTTCAACAACATATAGTGTTGTTGCAAGTGATCCATCAGGATGTACAGCACAAGCCATAACAACCATTACTGTTTTTCCCTTACCATTAGCAATAGCTACAAACAGCGGCCCGGTTTGTTCTGGTTCCGTGGCACAATTATCCGTAACTAGCGGGGCATCATTTGTTCAATGGCAACCTACGGCAAGTGTGATCAACCCTCTTGCATCGAGTTCAGCAACTACGCCGCTAACAAGCAATACAACATTCTCTGTTACTATAACTGATATAAATGGTTGCAGCGCAACAAGCACAACGAGTGTAACTGTACTTTCTCTTCCCGAGGTAACTTTTAGTGCGCCGGATACAGCGGCCTGTAAAGAGCTCTGTGTAAACTTTACATCGCAAAGTGCAACTGCAACAAATTATTTTTGGAATTTTGGTGATGGCAATTCAATAAATACCGATGATCCTATTCATTGTTATACAACAAGCGGAGTATTCTCCGTTTCATTAATGGTAACCGATATTAATGGTTGTACTGCAAATGCGATAAAAACAAATTACATTAATATATATTCTTTGCCTGTTGCAGCGTTCTCCGCTAACCCACAACCAGCAACCCTTGCAGCACCAACAATTTCTTTTACCGATCTTTCTTCAGGTGCAGTAGCATGGCAATGGAGTTTCGGAGATCCTTCATTAGGGGCATCTTTTCAACAAAATCCTGCTTATACTTATGATGCAGCCGGAACACACAATGTAATACTTATTGTTAGCAATGATTACGGTTGTAGTGACACTGCTTATAATTCCATAACAGTAAATGAAGAGTCATCAATATACATTCCCAATACATTTACGCCTAATGATGATGGGAAAAATGATCTGTTTATCCCGGAATTAACCGGCATAGATATAGAGAAATATAAATTAATTGTTTACGACCGCTGGGGGAATATGATCTTCGAAACAAATAATGCTAATGAAGGATGGAATGGGAAAGCCAATGAAGGAAAAAAAATGGCACAGATAGATACTTACATCTGGAAACTATCGGCACAAGACATTACGGGAAAAAATTATAACTACACAGGCCTGGTTAATCTTATCAGGTAAAGAATCCCTTCCGGACAAGATTTGTTTTATTTAGGTTCCATAACCAAAGATGGATATCACGCATAATAGTGTATAATTTTACACAGCCCTAAATCCCATAAACAGATTTGAAATTAACCCTATTGCTTAGAACAAGCAAATAATCAGGTATTTTATTACAGTTTGTGTTTACGGCATAAATTTTGAAAGGTTGCAGCAAAAGGTATAAATTTTTAATAATTGAAAATTTAATAAAATAACTGAAACCTTTTATGCGTTGCCCGGGTAAAAGACCCCGCGAACACTAAACAATTAATAAATAATAAAGTTTTAATATGAAAAAGTTTCTGTTGCTGGTACTTGTAATTTCTTCAACAACTATAATAGCACAAACAGGCGGTCCGGCCTTTAAAATGGATCAAATAGCCATTTCTTCAGGGAATATTAAACAAATGGCCGACTTTTATTCAAACGTATTTGGCATACAATTCAGCCGATCAGAAGCGTACGGCACAACTACATATAATGGATATATAGGTGAAGTGAAGCTATATTTATACGGAACCACAGCAAACACTAATATGGTGAACCAAAACAGGCACCAGTTTGATTTTGTTGTAAACAACATTTCTTCCGCAATTACTAATGCGATGAAAAACGGCGGTAAGATAAAAGGTGACGTAGTGATCACTGAAAAATTAAAATCGGCAATGATCATGGATCCTGATGGAAACACGATCATGTTCAAACAAATAATAACAAGCGAGCCAATAGGAAAGTTGTAGAAGAATATTCCCGGTCCCAAAAACAATGCTCAGGTAAATTTTACCTGAGCATTGTTTTTTTTACTTGAGGGCTATTTACTTTTCCTGGATTTTTTTCTTACTGCATCGGCAAAAGAAATATTTTCTATCCTGCTATCCAGCCATGCGATAAAATCAAAATTATCGAAAGCCTGCTTTTCGAAATCGTTATTAAGAAGTGGAAGTAATTCCTGTTTCAATTTTTTAAATGCCTCGCGCTGAACTTCCTTATTTTTAAATGTGAGCGCAGTTCTTTTGATAAAACCAAGGATTATTTTTTCAAACCGGAACATTTTTTCTTTGCGGGAAAGATAACGGAACGTGGAGCGGGTTATGTATGGCAGCAGATCTGTGTTATGCAATTCATAATGCAATATCAAATTGAAGATCATGAAGAACGAATAAATATCTATTTTAATGTTTTCCTTTTCAGGAAAGTTCAGCGCCTTGTTTAGCCAATGCAGCGCTTCTTTATGCTTTCCCATTCCAAAATATGCGTATGCCAACTTTTGATCAAGCACAATATCCGAATTATCGGCCCTGCGCACAATTTTAGTTTCACCGATCCACGTTTCCACCTCTTTTAATCTCGGAAAAAGCTCTGCAAATTTTCCTTCCTGGCAATACACATCGATCAATATAGAATAATAGGGCTGCAGAATTCTTTCTATTTGCTGCGGTGATTCATGCAATATCTCCTTAAATGAATCAAGCAGTGTTAACATTTTATCGAAATCCAATATTTTTTTTCCGAGAAAAAGCATGTTGCTCAATACATTCATGTACTCCCCCATGAATCTTTTTTTTCGCGCAGCATTTGATTCAATAAAATTTTTTTGCTGAAGCAAATGATAATATGATTTTTTATAATTATGTGTACTATAATAACATGTACTCAGTATCTGGTGATAAAAGCCCGTCGCCGTATCCGTGAAAGCCAATTCAGGGCCTTTCATTGCAGGTAAATTGATTATTTTTTTATAGGCCTCCTCTGTTTCTTTTTCTCTTGCCCTTCCTGCATTATGGCCGAAGACGAGCATCTCGCTGCTAATTTTTTTATACGTAAAATTATTCTGCAGGCTTTTAAGAAAAAGCGCCCTGTCTTCATTTAACTGCTTCAAAGAATTTTCCAGTTTTTTAACATCATTTAAAATTCTCATCGAGGACTCTTCCTTATCAAGGATCTCCATCAAGCAGTAAAAATTTTCATACTCCAACGCCTTTTGTTTTATTCGGCGCAATAATTTTTCAGCCTGTCGATATAGTTTCCTGGAAAACAAACATTCATAATCATCAAGCATTGATCTCAGAACAGACCAGGAAGTTTTTTCAGCATGAAATAATTTGAGGCTTTTTACAATGTGCTGATATAAATAATTTTTTGTTACATGTAATTGTTTCACGAATGATTCCTTCGCAAATAATTTTTCTATCGCTGCTTCATCATATTTTTGTTGATGTTCAATAGCTTCATATAAACGTAAATAATTTTTTCCGCCGCCGAAGGTTCCATTCGAAAGTTTAAAATGCCTTTTCTCAGCTTTGCTCATCGATTTAATGAGTTCAAAAAGATCGTCCCTTTGTTCCATAGAATTTTACCAAAAATATGTCTTTTTAGCGTAATAACCGCACTTTACTAAAATAAACATTTATTTGGAATTTTACGGAATTTCGACTTATTGCTTGTGCCTTTTACATTCTAGATACATATTTGTTAAGTAAGTCAACCTCACAGACATGACAAAAAAAGCATTAAAGACAATTATCTTTTTAATTCTATTGCATCGCATTTCAGCTGCACAAAACAATCAATGGGTTTTTGGATTACCAGGAAATGTAAGCGCAGATGTGGCTTACGATGTTGAAGTAGACAGTTTGGGCAACTCATACGTAGGCGGAAATTTTCAGGGTACTATTGATTTTAATCCGGGCAGCGGAACAAACAACCTTACCGCGACAGGTGGAGGCTGGGATATTTTTTTAGCGAAATATGATGCTACCGGAAATTATTTGTGGGCAATTACTATTCCCGGTGTTGGCGGCAACGATGTGATCAATCACGTTTCTCTCGACAACAAAGGAGATTGTTATGTTACAGGATGGTTTGCAGGTGCCAATGTTGATTTTAATCCTGGTGCAGGCAGCGCCCCGCTAAGCAGTGCAGGCGGTAATGACATTTTTGTTGCGAAGTACGATGTAAATGGAAATTACCAATGGGCGTTCCGTATTGGCGGCGCATCATCGGATGAAGGAAATGGCATTGCAACCGATGATGCAGGGAATTGCTATGTTACCGGAAATTTTTCGGGGACAAATATTGATTTCGATCCCACTTCAGGAATTGCACCTGTTACAGGCCTAGGAGCTAATGATGCATTCGTTGCAAAATATTCAACAACCGGATCATATGTTTGGGCGTTTGCTGTCGGCGGAAGCGGGAGCGATTTGGGCTGGGGAGTTGGGTTGGATGCAACGGCAAATGTTTATGTAACGGGAACTTTTTCAGGAAGTAATATTGATTTTGATCCTACGGGTTCAACTGCAACAAAAAGTAGTAATGGATCGGGCGATATATTTATTGCCAAATATACATCAGGCGGAATTTATAACTGGGCCATAAATGCCGGCGGAACGTCAAGCGACGTTGGATTTTCCATCGCGGTAGATGCATCCGGAAACTCCTTTGTTTCCGGCACTTTCCAGGGTTCTGCAGATTTTGATCCGGGAGCATCAACAGCAAACGTGACAAGTTCCGGCGGTAACGACATTTTTGTTTCCAAATATAATTCAGCAGGTGTTTACCAATGGGCATTTAAAATAGGCGGCAGCGCATCTGATGACAGCTGGTACAAAAGCACAGATATTTCATTGGATTGTTCTAACAATGTTTATATCGCCGGCGGATTCGCAAGTACCAATGTTGATTTTGATCCGGGAGCAGGATCTAAAATTTTAAGCAGTGCCGGAAGTAAAGATATTTTTGTTGCCCAATATACTACCAATGGAAATTACCTTTGCGCATTAAAAGTTGGTCAATCGGCAGAAGATGATGCATATGGAATTGCGGTGAGCCAAAATGGTTGCCATGTTGTAGGGCGTTTCCAGGGAACAGCAATGAATTTTAATCCGGCCGGTACAGCAAAAAATATTTCGAGCACTACGTGGAGCGATGTTTTTATTGGCAAGTATGATATGTGCCAGCCCCCCAATCTTAATTTTGCCACGATCACCGGCAACCATGATGTGTGCTCTGGAAACAGCCTTAGTTTAACAGCGGGTGGCGGCGGAACTTATGTCTGGCAAAACAGTGCAACCACCTCAACTATAACAGTAACACCAAATGCAAACACAACTTATTCAGTAATCGTAACAACAAAAAAGTTTTGCAGGGATACTGCCTATGCACCGGTTAATGTATTTACGTTGCCAACGATAACCACTTCTCCCAATACATCTATTTGCTCAGGAAGTTCTGTGACAATTACGGCAGGGGGAGCATGGACATATGTTTGGTCTCCAATAACCATAAATCCACAAATGGGCTCTGCTAATAGTGTGTCTCCAACTACAACCACAACCTATTCTGTTACAGGAACGGATCTTAACGGATGCAATGCTACTGCGGCAGTAACAGTAACAGTAAATGCACTGCCCTCATTATTGATCACACCAAATCAATCCATGTGCGCAGGCTTCAGCTATGTACTAAGTATTTCAGGAGCAAACAATTATTTATGGAGCCCGTCAACAGGACTTAAGGGGAGTTCTAAAAATAGAATGTTAAAAACAATCTAATAAAATCGTATCTAAGCATTTAAATTATGGAATTATTTTATTTCTATTTGCAGAATG
>Ga0163149_10001871_pt1 | contig 26330 bp, 13 predicted proteins | sample OliLakLV19MP5G1_FD_148604 | JGI IMG/M metagenome (GOLD analysis project Ga0163149, IMG submission 148604) | Freshwater microbial mat bacterial communities from Lake Vanda, McMurdo Dry Valleys, Antarctica - Oligotrophic Lake LV.19.MP5.G1 | ecosystem: Environmental > Aquatic > Freshwater > Lake >... | reverse complement strand
CTCAATAAAAATGCCCGTTTATGAAAATAATCGGGCATTTTTACTTTTTATGATTCCGTACGTCTAAAAATTGATTTTATGCACTTATAAGCTACATTTTTAATGAAAAAATCGTATATTTGTCCTTCAGTAAAAAATGTGGCTTGCAATTTGTTTTGCAACATGGTATAAGAATGAAAAAATTGCTCTTCATATTTGTTTCGGTTCTCCTATTGTCCTCTTGGATGGTGGTTCCTGCTGACCAATCGGAAGAGGCAAATGCTAAAATCAAAGCAATTTATATCTACAACTTCACTAAATACATCGAATGGCCTGGCACCTACAAAGAGGGTAATTTTGTTGTGGGCGTTTTGGGGACTAGCATTCCATTAGTGAATGAGCTTAATAAAATGGCTGGTTCTAAGACTGTTGGGGAACAGAAATTCGAAATAAAGTCGGTTGCTTCTGCTGCTGAATGTGCAAAATGTCATATCGTTTATATCCTTTCGGATAACTCTGGACAGCTTCCAGACGTATTAGGAAAAGTAAAAGGAAAGAGTGCTTTAATTGTTACCGATAAATCAGGCTTGGCAACTAAAGGATCTGCGATAAACTTTTTTATTGATGGCAATAAGCAAAAAATTGAATTGAATATATCAAATATAGAGAAATACAAGCTTAAAGTGGCGTCAACACTGGTGCAGATGTCGGTGCAAATTAAATAGAATTATTTTTTATATATTTACAAATTAATGTTAAAAATTAAAAGAACACTTATTTTAGGACTTCTGCTTTTACTGGCAGTTTTCTCGAATGCTCAGCAATCACGAGTGACTGCTGCGTATACGTTCTTGCAACAAGGCAAACTTGATAGCGCGAAAGCGAATATTGATGCTGCTGTCATTCACCCCGAAACACAAGCCGATGGTGAGGCTTGGTATATCCGCGGTTTTGTTTATAAAACGATTTATAATCAAAATGAAAAAGCGAATAAAGAGTCAAGCGCAAGGATTGAAGCATTGATTTCTTTTAAAAAGTCTGTTTCTATTGATCCTTCTGAAGAAAACTTACAAGAGAACATTAAGAACATAAAGTATTTAGCAACAACTCTGTACAATGATGCGGCTGCTAGTTTGGACACAATTGATTACAAAATTGCCGTTAAAAATTTCGACATTTTTAGAGAATATTATTTGTTAGTTGATTCTTCAAAAGAAAATTTCAAACAAAAAGAAATTGATTTTGCCAATGCAATTGCAACCGTTTATACTCGTATTTACGAAGGGGATAGAAAAGGAAAAGTTGAGTTTCTGAACATGGCAAAAGCTTCTTATAACAAGGCATTAGCATTTGATCCAAACAATATTAATGCAAATTATAATATGGGGATTTTGTATTACAATCAAGCTGTTAATTTGATTAATCAATCCGATTACGATTTGGATATTGTGGCTTTAAATGATGTACAAGACAACTCTATTAATTTATTTAAAGCATCACTTCCTTTCATGGAAAAAGCATATTCTCTTGATCCAAATAAGAGAGAAACATTGTTGGGTTTATCGGGAATCTATTTTAGTTTAAATGAAAAAGAGAAATCGAACGAGTTTAAACAAAAATTAGAGCAAATAGGAAAATAATCACGATAAACAACACCATCAAACGTTTATATGAATTTAAGATTTACAATTGGAAGGAAAATAGGATTAGGCTTTGGCGTAATCATTCTCTTGGTAATTGTAGCATTCTGGCTTACCAATGTTACCCTCAATGATAGCCGCAAAAAAACGGATCAAGTAACTGAAATTTATAATCCTTCTGTAGCTTCTCTTAAAGAATTAAATTATCTTTTAATTCGCTCCAAATTTTTAATTACCAAATGGTTTTACGTTCAAACTGGTGATGATGCAATTGACAAAAAAGCATTGCGAGTTTTGATTAAGGATGAATATCCTTTGCTTAAAACAAAAATTAAAAAGTATTCTGTTAACTGGAACAAAGACGAACAAGAAAGCATTGAAGGCATTCTTTCACTTGTAGAACAAATGTTCAAAAGTTATGAAGACGATGTAATGCATACTCTTAACTCGTTTGAGACCTATAATGATGTCGCAATTAAATTTACTGCTTTTATTCCTTTCGAAGATTTAGATCCAAAATTCAAAGTCATCAATGAAAATTTAAGTATCCTAATCGATAAACAAAATGCAAATGCTTCAACCAATTCGGATGAAATGTTGCAGTCATTTACTTCTTTACAACGTATTGTAATCTGGTTGTTTTTTATTCTTCCTTTCGGGGCAATTGTGATTGCGATTTTTACTGTGAGAACAATCGTTCGTCCCATTCACCAACTGAAAAAAATATTGGTGATGATGGGGCGTGGAGTGCTTCCTACTGATAGAATTAAAGATAGAAATGATGAAATAGGTGAGATGTCGATTGCTTTGAACGACTTAGTTGACGGGATGGGCAGAACAACAGAATTTGCAAAACAAGTAGGTTCCGGAAATTTTGATTCGCATTATCGCGCATTGAGTAAAGACGATACCTTGGGTGCTGCATTGTTAAAAATGCGTGAAGATTTACGTGAAAACGAACGCGTATTGGAAGCAAAAGTAATTGAGCGAACGGAACAAGTTGTTCGTCAAAAAGAAGAAATTGAAACTCAAAATCAAGAGCTAGAGGTGCTTTACAAGCATGTAACAGACAGTATTAAATATGCGAAACGTATTCAGGAAGCTATTTTACCTCCCGATAGCTTAGTAAAACGTGTGCTTCCTAATTCTTTTGTTTTGTATAAGCCAAAAGATATTGTGTCAGGAGATTTTTATTGGATGGACGAGAAAAACGGAAAATCGATGTATGCTGCGGTTGATTGCACAGGCCATGGCGTGCCAGGTGCATTCATGTCGATTGTTGGCTATAACTTGCTAAAACATGTTGTGAATAGCAACGATAGTACTACTCCTTCTGAAATATTGGATAGGTTGAATGAAGGAGTAAGTGAAACATTGCATCATGGACATGAAGATTCTCAAGCAAAAGATGGAATGGATATTTCTTTCTGTGCCATTGATTTTAAGAAATTAGAATTGCAATATGCAGGTGCTTACAATCCATTGTATCTCATTAGAGATGGGCAGTTGATTCAAACTAAAGCAGATAAATTTCCTATCGGATTGTTTTTAGGGGAAGAGAAAAAGAAATTTAAAAATCATATTGTTCAATTGCAAAAAGGAGATTCTATTTACATTTTTTCTGACGGTTATGCAGATCAATTTGGAGGTCCAAATGGAAAAAAATTCATGGCCAACCATTTCCGTGATTTGTTAATGCAAGTTCACAACGAACCAATCGATAAACAAAAAGAAGTTTTAAACAAAACCATTGAAGAATGGAGAGGGCCACTTGACCAAGTGGACGATATACTTGTGATTGGAGTGAAAATTCCGTATTAAAATTTCGTTTACCTCTGTTAATTAATCTTTTGTCGACTAAAAGCGTATTTTAATCAAAATTTGCTTATTTTTATTCCGTAGAATATAAAGCAAGAAATGATAAAAAAACTACTCTTTTTCACCCTGTTTATATTTTTTATTTTTGTTTCAAAACAATCTCAAGCGCAGGGAAGCGATTTTCAGTGCACTCCAACCGATTTAGGTTTATTGCCTTTTGCTTCACCGCCTTGTACTTCCAGTTCAGGCTATAACTACGGTTCAGTAGTTACTCAGACCGGAACAACCGTTGGCGCTACCAATGATTCTTTAAGTGGATTTATTATGTCGTGTTACTCTGGTTCGCCTTTGCACGATGTTTGGTATTCATTTAATGCGTCCGAAACGCATATAGAAATTCAAATTCAAGGAATTGGCGCTACTCCCTTAATGGATTCATATGTTGGAATTTATGAATCATCTACTGGTGAATGCGTTGGATTAATCCCACGTGAATGCTCAATAGGTAGTGGCACTGGTCCTCATATAATGGAATTTGGCCCACTAACCTTAGGTGTAAAATATTATTTACAGATTGCCAGTGGTGCCACATTAGGCGATGGCTTGTTTACAATGATGATTAGAAGCAAATCCATTTGTTCTGATTGTTCTAAAAATTCTATCCTAAATGCATATCCACTTCCTGTAAATGCAGCTTATCCTCCGGATACAACAGTAGGCTTTTGTTATTCTGTAATTGGGTACAATGGTATGTTCGGGAATGGATTTCACGGGATGGTGCCGTTGTTTGGCAGCGGTTGGGATGCAACTACATTTACTGTTTACGATGCTCCTGATTCAGCTGATTTTGCAGGACAATGGAAGTGGTTCAGCAACATAGATATCGGAGGTGCAAGCGGAATAGTAAGTGGTTTCTTTTATGATATTGGTGGAGATAATGATCCTAGAAATAACTTGGGTGACCATGGAACTTTTTCTACTATCTGGACATTCTGTTTTACAATTAAAACTCAAACTGCTGCTCTTTGTAATTCTGGACTAAATGACTTAAGTATTCGCTTTTTAAATTTTGCTGACGGTGAATCAGGGTCGTTGGTTTCTTCTTATGATTGTTCGGGTGATGAAGATTATGTTTTTGATGCACACATGGAATGTTGTCCAAAACCAGCGGGTGTTGCAGGTCTTGCTGCAGGTTGTAATTCTACTCCCGATGGTTCCATTATTGTCTATGCAGGATTTTCATTTTTTGGACATGATTATTTTTTGTATAATAGTGCTGGCGTTTTGGTAGCAACGTATACTTCAGCAGCAGCATCTACATCACCTTATACGTTTACAGGACTTCTAGAAGGAAATTATTATTTATATTTTAATGAAAACACTGCAGGGGCATGTCAAACAGGATACAATGTTTACGTGCCAGGCCCTGTGACTTATAATATTGAGCAAATTGTTTTTGGTTGTCCCACAACTACCGCCTGCAGTAACAGCGCAGTTGTAATTGTGGAAAGTGGTGCACTTTCAAGCGTTTCATGGAGTAATGGTGAAATAGGATTGGTGGCCGACTCACTTTGCACCGGATGGAATTATGTTACACTTGTGGATACAGGCTCCGTTGCTTGCACAATTGTAGATTCGATATACATTACAAATTTGCCATTTGCAAGTCCTGCTTTTGATTATAGTCAAACCAACTATTGTACTTCCGATTCATTTGCGATTTTAACGGATTTTCCTGCTGCAGGTGGTGGAACGTTTTCGATTACTACTGGAGGAGCGCCTCCGGGAATAAATGCTTCAGACCTTAATACGAGTACAGGTACAGTTGATATTTCCGGGGCAACATTCTCAGGATACCTAATTATTAAATATACATCGCCACCACCTTGTTTAAATAGCTTTACAGATACAATGCTAATTGACATAAGTCCACCCCCTCCTTCCATTACTATGTTCCCTTGTCAATATTTGTGTGATGGTGATTTTGCAAGTCCATACATAAATACTTCTTCCAATGACATATACTGGTATACCGATTCTGCTTTGACAGTTCTAGAGTGGGTGCAAACACCTGGAGCAACTTTTGATCATTTTGGTGGCATTGCTACCACAACTAATTCTCTTACTTATTTTCTTGTTGCAGGAAATTCTTCTAGCACTTGCAAAAGTGCCCCTTTGCCTATAACAATTATTATTTATCCTTTACCAAATCTGGATGCTGGTCCGCCTTTAACTGTTTGTCCCGGTTTCGGGATTAATTTGAATTGCACGGGAGCCAATTCATTTGTATGGTCTCCGGCAAGCTTATTAAATGATCCAACAGCGGTTAATCCTATTGCCACATTAAGTTCTACAACTTTGTTTACTGTTGTTGGTACTGATGCAGCTTCTGGTTGTTCGGCCAGTGATACAGTTACTGTTTTTGTTGACGAAAATGGAGCTTGCGAAATTGCTGTCTATAATGGATTTACTCCAAATGGTGACGGCAATAATGACTTTTGGCTGATTGATGGAATTTCCATTGACCCTAAGAATCAGGTATATATTTTTAATCGTTGGGGCGATAAAATATGGGAGACTAAAGGATACAATAATATTGATAACAGATGGGATGGAAAAAATTATAGAGAAAAAAATTTAGTACCAGATGGTACCTATTTTTATATTATTCATTTTCAAGACAAAGTTTATAAAGGCTATATCGAATTAACGAAATAAAAATATTTTTAGAGCATAACAATCACTATGAAAAAACTATCACTACTCAGCACGCTATTGTTTTTATGTGCATTTTCTTTCGCACAAGCTCCACCTCAAGGAATAAATTATCAGGCAGTAGCCCGCGATAATTCAGGCGCAGCATTGATAAGCACTCCTCTAACTGTTCAGTTTACTATCCGTGATTTGAGTGCAACTGGTACCATTGTGTATCAGGAAAACCATTCAACCATAACCACTAACATTTATGGTTTGTTCACAGCAAAAATAGGAATGGGAACTCCTGCAGTAGGAATATTTTCTACAGTGAGTTGGGGAAGCGGAGATAAATATTTAGAAGTAGCAGTCAACGATGGAAGTGGTTTAATTTCTATGGGAGCAAGTCAAATGATGAGTGTTCCATATGCATTGTATGCAGCAATATCAGGTGGAGGTCCAGTAGGAGCAACAGGTCCAACCTCAACAGTAGCAGGTCCAGCAGGTTCGACAGGAGCAACAGGTGGTGTGGGTCCAACAGGAGCAGCATCTACAGCAGTTGGTCCAACCGGAGCAGTTGGTCCAACCGGAGCAGGAATAACAGGTGCAACCGGGGCCACCGGAGCAACATCCTCAGTAGCAGGTCCAGTGGGTGCTACAGGCGCAACAGGAACGGGTGCCACAGGCGCAACGGGAGTCGTAGGTCCAATCGGACCAACAGGTTCTAATGGACCAACCGGAACAATAGGAGCAACAGGAGCAACAGGGTCTATCGGTTCAACAGGACCAATCGGGGATCAGTATGCAACAACATCTGTTACCTCTATGTCAATAACCATGACTTCTCATACATTTACTGTAGCTGATCTTGGATTAGCTTATTCAATAGGTCAAACGGTTATTATAGCAAATTCAGCCTCCAACCAAATGATTGGAACAATCACTGCTTTTAATCCGGGAACTGGCGTAATGACCGTGAACGTAACAAGTATCTTAGGTGCAGTAGGCCCATTCATATCTTGGTCTATAAACTTAAACGGAGCTCCTGGCCCAGCAGGACCAATAGGTTCGATAGGTGCAACAGGCGTTGCAGGACCAGTAGGTGCAACCGGAGCAACAGGTTTAGCAGGTGCAACCGGAGCGGGTGGGTCCGCAGGAAGTGCAGGAGCAATGGGAGTAACAGGTGCAACAGGAGTAGCAGGAAGTGTTGGAGCAACAGGAGCAACCGGAGTGGGAACAACAGGTGCTACAGGTGGAACCGGATTGACAGGAACGGTAGGATCAACAGGTCCAACCGGATTGACAGGAACAGCTGGGCCGACAGGTGCAACGGGAACTGCAGGTACGAATGGTTCGACAGGTGCTACCGGACCAACATGGACAATAGCCTCTAACAATTTCAACACAAATGGTACTCAGTCGATAGTAACAAGTATTCCTTCTACCATAACTTCTACAAATTCAGCATGGTTAACTACCGGTACTTCGGGTACAGTTTCAAGTACTAATTTTATCGGAACTACGGATCCGGTTGATTTAGTATTTAGAACAAATGGTTTAGAAAAAGCAAGAATTACCTCGGCAGGAAATTTTGGAATTGGTTCTGCAATTCCTTCTCAATTATTAACTATTTCTAATACCGCTGCTCCAATTTTCCGTATGGAACGTTCTGCAGCTGCTGCCTTCGATTGGGAAATAGTCGCTGATAACTTAGGATTTCATGTGAATGGTGGAGCGGATGGAACAGCCGGAGCTCTGAATCAATATTTTAATATCGATGGTTTTGGAAAAATAGGGATTGGAACAAACTCACCGGTAGGAAGCGCATTGTTGGAAATGGTTTCAACTAGCAAGGGGATTTTAATTCCACGTTTGACTACTGCACAAAGAACGACAATAGTTACTCCTGCAACAGGTTTATTAGTTTATGATTCTTCTTTAAATCAATTTTATTATTACAACGGAAGTGCTTGGGTGGCAATTTCAACAGGTGCAGGTGTAACTTCAGTAACAGCATCAGTTCCATTAGCAAGTTCAGGAGGAACTACACCGATTATCTCTTTGGCAAATTCTGGAGTAATACCAGGTTCGTACGGGGGAGCATCCACTATTCCTACATTTACTGTTGATATATATGGAAGATTAACTACAGTTGGAACAGCTGCAATTGCAGGCTTGCTACCGGTAGGGTTAAGTGGACAAACACTTTATAATTCGGCAGGAACATGGACAGCAACAAGCAATTTGTTTAATAATGGAACTAATGTTGGGATTGGGACAACTTCACCAACTCAAATGCTAGAAATAAATAATGGAGCCGTTCCTCCAGCCCTTGCATTAACCACATCAGCAGCTTTGTCATCACAAGTAATGTTTGGTACAACAGCCGTTCCTAATAGAGGTGTAATTAGATATAATAATAGTACAAATACAATGGATTTCTTGACCAACAATACTGTAACACCAAGAATATCTATCAATAGTGTTGGTCACACAGGTGTTTTTACTCCACCTGATCCATTATTCACATTTCTTGTAGGTGATATGGGGGGAAACCTTGCTTTAGGAGTAGACAATCTTGGTGTTAAAATCGGAGATGTTATTGGGGGTTCTATGAACAATTATTTCTATACAGATTTTGAAGGGGCAGGAAATTTTCAATTTATTGGTGGAAATGTAGGTATTGGAACAGCTACCCCTGTCAATAAGCTAGATGTTTCAGGAGGGTTATCTGTTGGAGCAGGTTATGCAGGAACAATTGGAGCTCCATCAAATGGAGCAATCATTCAAGGTAATGTTGGTATAGGAACAAATGGACCGTCTGATAATTTGCATGTTTTTGGCAACGTAAATAGTAATGTAGGAATAACAATTCAGAATATGAATTCAGGCGCATCTTCAGGCGAACGTATTTCTTTTAATAATGAAGACGGTGGTGTGGCAGGAATAGCTATGAGCGACATTGCATCTATTACTCCTGGATCAATGTCTATCTTTAATAATCGTCCTTCTGGAAATATTCGATTAAATACAGGTGGAAACACAAAAGTTTATATTTCTAATAATGGTTTTGTTGGTATAGGATTAAATTTTAGTGCTCCAGCAGGCTTATTACATTTAAAAGGAGCTGAATGGGATGCCGCTCCATTAATATTAGAGAGTAATGGTGCAATCGGACCATCTCTTCGTTTTGTTGCAAATACTCGTACCTATGATATTATTGCTACAAATGGAGGAACACTTCCATCAGATCATTTTGGAATTTGGGACAATACAGGAGGGGCTTATCGTTTTGTTTTAACTCCTACTGGAAATATAGGGATAGGCACAAATGTTCCTACAGCTTTATTATCTGTTAACGGTTCCGCAAATAAACCTGGTGGTGGTACTTGGGCAGTTTTTAGTGATAGAAGATTAAAGGAGAATATTTCAGATTTTACTGAGAGCTCTGAAATACTAGATAAAATTCATTTAGTTAATTATCAATACAATTCAAACTATTTTGAGCTATTTGGTAAAAATGATGAAGTGGAACAAGCTGTTTATACGGGTGTTATAGCTCAAGAATTACAGCAAATTGCACCTAATATGGTAAAAACCAGAACTGTAGAAAAGAGAGATAGTAAAGGAAATTCAATAGGGACACAAGAAGTGCTAGAAGTTGATCCATCTAATTTTACATATCTATTAATCAATGGTTATAAAAAACAACAAGCAGAAATAGAAGAGCTGAAAATACAAATTGAAGCACAACAAAAACAGATTCAATTACTATTAGATAAATCAAAAGTTATTGAACAAAAATAATATCTGCACTTCGGTGGATATAACAATATTAAAAAAAACACCATGAAAAAAATTCTTTTACTACTCGCGGTATTATTAGTAACCGCAAATTCATTTGCACAAGCGCCACCACAGGGCATAAATTATCAAGCAGTAGCGCGTGATAATTCGGGTGCAGCATTAATAAGTACTCCTTTAACGGTTCAGTTTACCATCCATGATTTGACAGCAAGTGGTACGATTGTTTATCAGGAGAGTCATGCAAGCATAACAACCAATATTTATGGTTTGTTCACAGCAAAAATAGGAATGGGAACTCCTGCAATAGGAATATTTTCAACTGTAAATTGGGGAAGCGGTGATAAATATTTAGAAGTAGCAGTGAACGATGGAAGCGGTTTAATTTCCATGGGAGCAAGTCAGATGATGAGTGTTCCGTATGCATTGTATTCAGCGATATCAGGTGGAGGTCCAGTAGGAGCAACAGGTCCAACCTCAACAGTAGCAGGTCCAGCAGGTTCAACAGGAGCAACCGGTGGTGTGGGGCCAACCGGAGCAGCATCTACAGCAGTTGGTCCAACCGGAGCAGTTGGTCCAACCGGAGCAGGAATAACAGGTGCAACCGGGGCCACCGGAGCAACATCCTCAGTTGCAGGTCCAGCGGGTGCTACAGGCGCAACAGGAACGGGTGCCATAGGCGCAACGGGAGTCGTAGGTCCAATCGGACCAACAGGTTCTAATGGACCAACCGGAACAATAGGAGCGACAGGAGCAACAGGTTCTATCGGTTCAACAGGACCAATCGGGGATCAGTATGCAACAACATCTGTTACCTCTATGTCAATAACGATGACTTCTCAAACATTTACGGTAGTTGATTTAGGTTTAGCTTATTCAATAGGTCAAACAGTAATTATAGCAAATTCAGCCTCCAACCAAATGATTGGAACAATCACCGCTTTCAACCCTGGAACAGGACTAATGACCGTGAACGTAACAAGTATCTTAGGTGCAGTAGGCCCATTCATATCTTGGTCTATAAACTTAAACGGAGCTCCTGGCCCAGCAGGACCAATAGGTTCGATAGGTGCAACAGGCGTTGCAGGACCAGTAGGTGCAACTGGAGCAACAGGTATAGTAGGTGCAACCGGAGCTGGTGGATCTGCTGGAAGTGCCGGAGCAATGGGATTAACAGGTCCAACAGGAATAGCAGGAAGTGTTGGCGCAACAGGCGCAACGGGAGTAGGAACAACAGGTGCTACAGGTGCAACAGGATTGACAGGAACTGTAGGTGCAACAGGAACAGCAGGAAGTGTTGGAGCGACAGGCGCAACAGGTGGAACCGGATTGACAGGAACAGCTGGGCCGACAGGTGCAACAGGAGCTAATGGAATGGCTGGTGCAACAGGGGCCACAGGTTCTGTAGGAGCAGTTGGTTTAACAGGCTCAGCTGGAACAATTGGTGTAACAGGTGCCACAGGTTCGTCAGGAGCAACCGGAGCTGTAGGTACAACAGGTGCGAGTGGGACAGCGGGTGTTGCAGGTGCAACAGGAATCACAGGTGCGACAGGAGCAACGGGTGCAACAGGCACTTTTGCCTCAGGTGCGGCCGCTGGAAATACTCCTTATTGGAATGGTTCTTCTTGGGTTGTGAATTCAAGTAATATTTTTAATAATGGTGGTAACGTTGGTATAGGAATGACACCTGGTGCGGCTCCTAAATTGGATGTAGCAGGAAATGTAAATGTTCAAAGTGGCAATACTTATAATATTAATTACACCAGAGCTCTTGGATTTGGAGCTACACAATCTTTATATGTTGGTGACCAAGCAGGAGCAGTAAATACGGGAGCTGGGAATACTTTCGTTGGTTATCAATCGGGTGTTACAAATGCAGCTGCAGGAGGACAAACATTTATTGGTTATCAGTCAGGTCAGTCAACTTCAACAGGTGCTTCAAATACCTATTTAGGATATCAATCTGGAAATTTAGGTACATCAGGAGGTTCAAATACAAGTGTGGGCTACAACTCCGGACAAGTAAATGTAACAGGAAATAACAATACAACTTTGGGATTTCAGGCCGGATCAACAAACACAGGAAGTAGTAATACATATATTGGTTCAAATGCATCAGGAACAGCTGCCTTAACAAATGCTACAGCAATAGGTGCAAATGCAAGTGTTACAGCATCCAATAGTTTGGTTTTAGGAAATGTTGTAAATGTGGGGATTGGAACTACTGCTCCGCAGGGAAAATTAGAGGTAGCCACGGATGGTAGTTTAATAAATGGTTTAAGAGTATCTAACAATACTGCAGCAACGGTAGGTCCAACTATTTATTTGGATGGTACTTCAAAAGATTGGACTATAACAGGAACAAATTCAGGATCAGGTGCTGGTACCGATAAACTTGTTTTTAGAGATTATTCTGCTTCGGCAGACAGAATGGTAATAGATGGAACCGGAAATGTTGGAATCGGAACAACAAGCCCTGCTCAATTATTAGAAGTTGTAGGAAACATTGAAATTCCAGCTGCTAATAATTATATTTATTCAACGGCAAAAACAAAATACTTCAATGTCGCTGCTTCTAATTTTGTACTTTATTCAGTATCGACAAGTACTCTTGGAATTAGGTCCATGAGTTTTGCTTCTGGTAATGGATTTTGGATTAATGGAGGAACACTGGGAACTACTGCATATTTTACTGCCCCTATATATTTGCCCGAAGGGGCTACTATCACTAATTTAGATGTTTTTGCTTGGGATAATGATGTCACAAATGGTATGACTGCTGTTTTGTTTAGAATTAATGCTGGTTTTTCTGGTACTACTACAATAGCATCAACATTAGCCACAGTCGGTTCGTCTGCTACTATACAAACAATAACTGGTGCAGCTAGTAGTGTAGTAACTAATAATGGTCTTTATTATATTAGAGTTACAACTGTTGAGGAAGCAAGTACCAGTAATTTAAGAATATATGGAGCAAGGGTTACTTATACAATTACAAATGCAGAATAAAAAAAATGAAAAAACTGCTCTACCTTTTAACCCTACTACTTGCTTTTGGAGCAAATGCTCAAAGCATTAGCAACCAAGTAATGTCTAGTTATGGGCTAAATGCAACTAATGGTGCGACACCAACCCTTTGATGAAAACGACAATTACAGCGTTGCTTATAGTTTGTTTGTGGTGCTGTTGGTAAAAGGGATGCAGCAGCAGAAGATGATTGAAGAATAAAAAAAAAGAAATAGAAAAAATTAAAGAACAGCAACAGCAAATGCAATTGCTTTTAGATAAAATGAATGAATTAGAAAAAAAATAATCAAAAAAAAAATATTTTAACAAATAATTTATCACCATGATAAATAGAAAACACATATCACTATTGGGCTTGTTAACGCTGATGTTGCAATTGACAACCAATGCACAAGTGCAAAATAATCCGCCTATGCGAGATGTGCTCAGCTCTGGCGGAACATCAGCTGTTTTGCCTTGGGGTACAATTGACTATACAATCGGAGAACCCATTATTTGGACGTATGCGCCAACTATAACTCCCTTAACTGTGAAAGTGCTTACACAAGGTTTTCATCAACCGAATCTGGCAAACAGTTCTCTGGATGCAAATGTGATTTTTGCGGATGCTTCTTGTATTGGCGCAAACAATGGCAGTGCATCTTTAAATATTTTATCAGCAACTGGTCCGGTTTTATATTATTGGCAAGCACCAATTAGTGATAGCAGCGCCAATCAATCCAATCTTGCTCCTGGAACATATTATTTTCATGTAGAAGATGGGAATTTTACAATTGATGATTCAGTTGTTATTGGCGAAACACAAGTTGATTGTGCTGATTCATTAGATTTCTATAATGGTATTACTCCTAATGGTGATGGAAATAATGATTTCTGGACAATACCCGGGATTGAATTAGTAAAAGATAATTCAGTTACTATTTTTAACAGATGGGGTGATTTAGTATGGGCAGCTAAAGATTACGACAACATTACTGACGGAAAAGTTTGGAAAGGAACTAATAGTAAAGGCGCAGAACTTCCTGATGCTACTTATTTTTATGTAGTGGAGGTGAATGGTAAAACCTACAAAGGTTGGGTAGAATTAACACATTAGCCATATTTAGCTCCCTGTTTTGGGACTAGCAGATTTGAATAAAAATATTTTTTTAAAAACAATACGATGAAAAAACTTTTAATTTTTGCTTTTTGTTTTGTGTCTATAGCGCATGTATTTGCTCAACAAGATCCACAATACAGCCAGTACATGTTTAATCAGATGGCTATCAATCCAGCTTATGCCGGAAGTAAAGAAGCCATCAGTGCTTCTGCTTTTATACGAAGTCAGTGGACAGGAATAGAAGGTGCTCCAAAAACACAAACGGTTTCAGTTCATGGTCCTTTGAAAAAGAAAAAAGTAGGAATTGGTTTTTCTGTGATTGCAGATCAAATTGGTCCTAAGAAAAGTGTTGGTGTAATGGGCTCTTATGCTTATCGTATTCCAATTAAAAATGGTAAACTTTCCTTCGGATTGAGAGCAGGTGTTTTTAACTATACTTATAATTGGAATGATATTATTTACAAAGATCAAGGAGATGTTTATAACACTCACAATCAAACTTCCCAAATTGTTCCAACTGCTGATGCAGGAATATATTACTATACCAATACCATGTATGTAGGGTTTAGTGCAACACACTTATATAGTGGGCGCTTAACATCGGTTTCAACTCTTAATGGAGACAATGGAAAATTGGCACCTCACTTATTTTTCACATTTGGAAAAGCTTGGGAATTATCAGAAAATTTAATTTTCAATCCTTCATTGATGGTTAAAGCAGCAAAAGGTTCTCCATCAACAGCCGATTTGAATTTAAGCTTTTTGATGAAACAACGAGTTTGGGTTGGTTTATCAATTAGAGGCACGTATGGTTTTGTTGCATATGCTCAATTTAATATTACAGAAAAATTCAAGCTTGGATACTCGTTCGATTACGGTGTTAATAAAATTGGTAAAGTTGGGGGTGGTAGCCACGAAATTATGTTAGGATATGATTTTAATATTTCAAAATCAAAAATATCCTCACCACGATACTTGTAATTTATAAAGATATTCATTGTTTAATTAGTTTATGAAAAAGATAAAATCGATAGGATTAGTAATGTTGATAGTGATTGCGAATACTTCGTTTGCACAATTAAAACGTGCAAATAAATATTACGATAACTATGAATACGCAAAAGCAATTCAGCTGTATAAAAAAGCTGTAAAAAAATCCGACAACAAAGAGGCTCTTGAGAAAATCGCTAATAGCTATCGTTTAACGAAGAACTATAAAGAGTCTGAAAAATATTATGCCTTGTTGATGAAGCAGTCGAATGTGGCGCCTATCAACAGTTTTTATTATGGAATGGTGCTAAAAAATAACGGAAAGATTGATGAAGCGAAAGAACAATTTAAAATTTATGCTAACGCTTCACCAAATGATAAAAAAGCTGACTTGTCAGTTAAATCATGTGAAGACATTAAAATATGGATATCCAGAGTACAGCAATTCGAAGTTAGTTCAATCGAAAATTTAAATTCTGAGCATGCTGATTTTTCTCCGGTTATGTATAAAAACGAATTGGTTTTTGTTTCTGAAAGAACAAAAGATTTAGTTAATTATAGCAGTTACGCTTGGAACAAACAACCATTTTTAAATGTGTATTCATCAGCTATTGCAACAGGTACTGATGGAAAACCAAAGTATTCTAAAAAAGTAAAAAGTTTTTCATGGTTAATCAATACAAATTATCATGATGGTCCAGTTTGTTTTAATACAGAACAAAACACAATGTTCCTTACACGAGTAAATTATGTATTGAACAAAAAGGACAAAAATTTTGTGAACCTTCCAAAATTATACATCTCAAAAGCATCAGGGAGTTCATGGAGTAAAGCTGTTCCTTTCGAGCACAATGTTGATGGATATACTACTGCGCATCCAAGTATATCGGCAGACGGAGAATGGTTGTATTTTGTTTCCGATATGCCAGGTGGTTATGGTGGAACAGATATTTACGTGAGTAAAAAATCAGGTGAAAGTTGGGCAAAGCCTGTGAATTTAGGTCCGCAAATAAATACTGCAGGTTCAGAAGTATTTCCTTTTATTAGAAAAGATGGAACGCTTTATTTTTCTTCTGACGGACATTCTAGCTTTGGAGGGTTGGATGTGTTTTCTGTTTCTAAAGTAGATGGTAAATATACGGAGGTGAAAAATTTGGGACTTCCCTTGAACTCTACCACAGATGATTTTGGGATTTTCTTTACGGATGAATCGAAAGGATATTTTTCTTCGGATAGAGCCGGAGGGAAAGGCTCTGATGATATTTATAGTTTCGTTGCCTTAAATAAATTCTTAACGGTTGCAGGTAAAATTTTATTCAGCAAAAATATTAACGATCCAGCAAAAAATGCTGAAGTGATGTTGTTAACAGATGATGGAAAAATTATCAATGTAGCAACAACAGATAATACAGGTTTTTTTAAGTTTGATAAACTGGATCCAGATAAACGTTATATGGTGAAGTTAGATGAAAGTGACCCACGTTTTAAGGACAAAGAAAAATACTATTTAACGGATGAAAAGGATAAAATTATTCGCGTTACAGTTATTAACGAAAAAGGTGGAAAATTTGTATTTCAAAATTTACCAGCCGATCCGAATGCTCTTCCTGAACTTGGTGCTGGAGATGACGTAACAATTGCCGGAAATTTATTGTATGGAGAAAATCCTTCAATGCCATTTGCAAATACAAAAGTTAATTTGTTAAATGATAAAGGTGAAATTGTTCAATCAACAACCACTAACGCATTTGGTGCATTTGTATTTACAGATTTACCTGCCGACCAAAACTTTTTGGTGAAAGTGGATGAAAACGATACGAAGCTTGCGCCTAATACTAAAATTATCATTACTAATAAATCAGGTAAGGAATTGCAGACTACTAAATCAGGTGAAACAGGTGATTTTAAATTTTCTTTTTTAGCAGCTGATAAAGTAACCTTGAAATTGATGACCGTTGAAGATAGTGAGTTGCGTTTTGATTTAAAAGGTAATTTAGTTTCTGAAGCTAAGGCTCCTTTAGCAGGTTCTACAGTAAATTTAATAAATGAGAAAGGTGAAATTTTGCAAACTACCCAAACAGACGCAAATGGTAGCTTTCAATTCACCAATTTACCAGCCGACCAAACTATACTGTTTGCATTGGACGAAAGTGATTCAAAATTAAAAGCCTTTAATAAGATCTTGTTGACAAATGCAAAAGGCCTTGTTGTAAAAGAGTTTGTGCGTACAAATGGTAAGTTTAAATTCACAATTTTACCTGCCGATCAGAACAAATTGGGTGTTTTATATGTGGACGATCCTTGGTTGAAAGTATTGCTATTAAAAGATCAGGCGAAAAAGGACAGTTTGACCATTGTTGAAAACGTATACTATAACTATGGTGAAGCAAAAATTTTACCTGAAGCAGCAAAAACATTGGACAAAGTAATTAATATTATGAAAAACAATCCAATGTTGGTGATTGAGATGTCGGCTCATACGGATTCCCGTTCTACCTTGGAATTCAATTTGAAGTTATCCGACCAAAGAGCAAAAGCAGCAGTTGATTATATGTTAAAAGGTGGTCTTACTAAAGATAGGATTTCCGGCAAAGGTTATGGCGAAAGCATGTTGATTAATAAATGTACGGATGGGGTGGAATGTACAGAAGAAGAACATGCTAAAAACAGAAGAACAGAGTTTAAGATTTTGAGCAAGAAAAAATAAACAAAATACTATATAGATAAGCTTTGAAAGTCCTGTCCCGAATAGTACGGTTGGGACTTTTTTAGCGAAATATAAATTCGGCACAATAAATGCAAATGCCAATAAAAAATAACCTATTTATGAAAAGAATACTTACTTCCATCGTACTTTTTGCACTTATACTTTCTAATGGTATTTCTAAGGCGCAAACCACTCATCCAGTAGAATTAGGATTTAATATTGGAGCTTCCTGGCTTCAAAGTGATGTGAAAATGAAAAAGCTGGGTGGAGCAGGTGGATTTACATTAGGACAAATGTATGCGCAGAACGATAAAAATGCTTTGGATTGGGGTTGGAGATTTCGTTATTTAAATGCTCTTACTTACGGACAAGACTCCAAAAAAACTACAGGAATTGCTTTTAATCCGGTTTTAAATGGACAATACGATCCTTCCACGAACTATTTTTCTAACGGAGGGTTTGTTTATCAAAATCACAAAACAACCATCAATGAATTATCGCTCGAGTTGGTAATAGGGGCAAATAATATGCGTAATAAAACAAAAGTATATCCATATATTTTTGGAGGATTAGGGATAACAAAAGCAGTAGCTAAAACAGATCAGTTGGATGGAAGTGGTTTGCGTTACGATTATAGCAGCATCGATTCAAATGGAACAGCAAATGGGTCTCAAATCACTTCTTCTTTAAACACCATGTATGATGGAACGTATGAAACGTTTGCAGAAGGAAGTGAAAATGCCCGTTGGAAATTCATGCCTTCTTTAGGTGTTGGTTTAGGATATCAGTTTACTCCCGCATTTTCTATGGGCTTGGAACATAAGATGACTTGGGCATTACACGATGGTTTAGACGGACATCAATGGACAAATGAAAATGCTGTAAGTGCTTCAAAAGATAAATATCATTATTCATCTGTATGGTTGAAGTTCAGTTTTGGCAGAAAAGCTCGTCCCACTACAACTGTTACCAACAATAATAATACTACAACTAATATTGTGACTACAGCTGCCGATAAACCAAGTGTTGTAATTACGAACCCAAGTATGAATTCTTTTACTTCTGCTTCTCAAAGTTTTACTGTAAGAGCGACAATTAAGAACGTAAATTCAAAAAGTGATATTGCTTTAGTTTATAATGGTGTAAATAATTCAAATTTCACTTACGATGCTACTGCAAAAGTATTTGCATTTCCTTTAATGTTATTGCAAGGAAGTAACACATTTGAAATAACTGCTACTAATGCAAATGGAAGTACTACAGATAACGCAACAGTTTTGTATGAAACACAAATTGTAACCCCTCCGGCTGCACCGGCTCCGGTTGTTATAATTACAAGTCCGACAATCAATCCTCAATCTACAACTATGAACAATGCAACAGTTGTTGCTAATATTTTAAATGTTAATTCACAAAGTCAGATTGGCGTTGCAATAAATGGTGTTGCTACGGGCAATTTTATTTTTAATCCATCAACTCATATGATGACGATTAGTAGTAATTTAAATCCCGGAGCAAACACATTTGTGATTTCTGCAACCAATCCTTCAGGTAGTGATTCAAAATCTGTAACTATAATTTATTCAATAGCTACTGTAACTCCTCCACCTTTTATTACTATTGTAAATCCGGCAATCAATCCATTTACTTCAACTGTTTCTTCATTGCCTATCAATGCGGTTGTTCAAAATGTAACGGCTATCGGACAAATAGGAGTTGCTGTGAATGGTGGCAATCTTCCAACTAGTATGTTAAGTTTTAATCCTTCAACAGGTCAATTAAATTTTAATGCGAACTTAATGCCTGGAGCAAATGCGGTTACCATTTCTGCTACAAATGTTGCAGGTGCTGATTCAAAATCAATCACTATTATTTATAATATACCTGTTGCTGTAAATCCTCCTCCGGTTGTAACAATCGTTTCACCTTCTATTAATCCATATACAACAACCATTTCTTCATTGCCAATCAATACGATTGTTCAAAATGTAACGGCTATCGGACAAATAGGAGTTGCTGTGAATGGTGGCAATCTTCCAACTAGTATGTTAAGTTTTAATCCTTCAACAGGTCAATTAAATTTTAATGCTAATTTAATTTCGGGAGCAAATGCAATTACAGTTTCTGCTACAAATGTTGCAGGTGCTGATTCAAAATCAATCACCATAATATACAATCAGCCGGTTGCTGTAACTCCCGCTCCGGTTGTTTCAATCACTTCACCTACAGTGAATCCGTTTAATACATCCAGCAATGTTGCAACAGTTAATGCTATTGTGTTGAATGTAACAAGTCCTTCACAGATTTCTGTTTTATTGAATGGTATATCAACAACAGCATTTACTTATAATACGAGTACAAAGCAATTGACTTATACTGCTTCTTTAATTGCAGGTGCAAATATTGTGAATATTAATGCTAGTAATTCCGGTGGCAGTGATTCAAAATCACAAACTATTATTTATGCACAACCTTTAGCATCACCCGCTCCGATTGTTTCTATTACAGTACCAAATGTGAATCCAGCAACTGTAACTACCGCTTCAACTCCTTTAACTGCAACTGTTTTAAACGTAGTTGCTGCTGCTCAAATAGCTGTTTCAATTAATGGCGTTGCAACAAGTTCTTTTGCTTATAATGTTGCTACAAAACAGCTGACTTTGTCACCTGCTTTAATTGTAGGTGCAAATATTGTTACCATAACAGCCACAACAGCTTCGGGCAGTGATTCAAAATCTATTACAATTATTTACTCAGCTCCGGCTGCACCGGCTCCGATTGTTACAATCTCCTCACCTAATGTGAATCCGTTCAATACTTCAACATCGGCATTAAGTGTGAATGGAAGTGTGCTGAATGTTGTAGCAAGTTCGCAAATCAACGTTGTAATGAATGGTGTGTCTATTCCGTTTACTTATAGTACATCAACAAAATTATTAACTGTTGCTGGTGTTTTAATTCCTGGAGCAAACAGTATAACAATAACAGCAACAACTCCTTCAGGTAGTGATTTTAAATCAGTTACTATTATTTATACGGAGCCTGTAACTACAACTCCTGCTCCTATAGTAACGATTACGAATCCGATAACGAATCCATTTACTTCTATAACATCTACTGTTGGAGCAGCAGCTTCTGTTTTAAATGTTACCAGTTCATCGGAAATTAATGTGCTATTAAATGGTGCCAGTGTTCCGTTTACATATAATCCAACTACAAAAAAATTGGTTGTTACCGTTAGCTTAATTTCGGGAGCAAATGTTGTTACTATAACTGCTGCAACAGCTTATGGCAGTGATTCAAAATCAACCACTATTATTTATACAGCTCCCGTTGCTTTACCTTCACCTATTGTCACCTTTATTTATCCAGCTGCTGCTGCAAGTACATTCGGAACAGCAGTTTATAATGTGGAAGCAACTGTTTTAAATATTACTTCGATTAGTAATGTTGTTGTGAAATTAAATGGAGTAGTTGTTACTACCGCAACATATAATCCAGCGACAAAAGTTGTGAAGTTTGCTGCGACTTTAGCTCTTGGTAACAATACGATTTCGATTACGGCAACAAATACTTCAGGAACAGATTCAAGAACGGTGACTATTAAATACAATCCAGGGCCAGGAACAATTACACCGATTAACCCTGATTCAACAAATTCAACAGCTAATCCAGGAACACCAAATTCACATACTCCTGGGGCGGTAACTCCAAAAGGTAGAGGAGGAGCTTCAGTAGCTACAGCACCAACTATTATATTCGGACTGCCAAATCCACATACCGCTAGCACGCCAACTATTTATGTAACTGCTGTTGTTAATGGAATTTCTTTTCAAACGGATGCGGTTGTAAAAGTGAATGGTGTTGTTGTTCCTTTTGCTTTTGCTGCTAAAACAAAAGTAATTAGTTTAACTGCGGCTTTGAATGTGGGAACAAATACAATTACAATTACGGCTACAAATTCAGTAGGTTCAAAAACAGAAAATCTGACGATTACGAGACCTTAATGATAGGTTGGAGAGTGAAGTGAGGAAGAAGCGAATCCACTTAATTTAATTTACTATCCTCCACTTTTTTTTTCGTTTTTGGAAGCACCTTGCCCTATGTTAACATGGAGCGTGGCGAGCTACAGGAGCTGATGGCAAAGCCTATAAGAATAAAGATAGGAATGAAGCTTGTTCGTTTTATCTGCATAGTATAAAGTTATGGATTATATTTGATAGAAAATTAATACCATGATTAAACGCCATTTTTTTAATGCTGAGCCATTCTCGCCATCGCGAGTGAAACTCAGCGACATTATTTTTCTTTTTTTCTTTCTTTTCATTGCTCAATCCTTTGCACAACCCATTCAGGAGCTAAATTCGGGAGGAAAGGTATCCTTGCGCGGACTCTCAGTTGTAGATAATAATGTTGTTTGGGTGAGTGGAAGTAAGGGAACAGTTGGAAAATCGCTGGATGGCGGAAAAACTTGGAAATGGATAAAAGTGAAAGGATATAAAAAATGTGATTTTAGAGATGTTGAGGCATTTAGCAAGGATGTTGCAATCATCATGGCAGTTGCCGAACCAGCTTATATTTTAAAAACTATTGATGGAGGAAAAAATTGGAAAAAAGTTTATGAAAACAATTGTAAAGGTATGTTCCTAGATGCGATGGATTTTTCGGATGAACAGAATGGGATTGTAATTGGCGATCCTATTGAAGGAAGATTTTTTATTGCAAAGACTACTAATGGCGGAGACACTTGGAGTGCAGGAGTCTGGAATCCTCCTCCCCCAGATAGTTCAGAAGCTTGTTTTGCAAGCAGTGGGACGAATATCCGTTTATTGAATGAAGATTATGTTTTTGTATCCGGTGGTATTTCTTCTCATCTTATTAAACCAAAAGTGAAAATAAAACTACCGCTTATTCAAGGAACTTCTTCCACAGGGGCCAATTCCATCGCAGTGAAAGATTCACTTACCTTCATCGTAGTAGGTGGTGATTTTACGAACGATGCTGCCACACCAAATTGCGCACTTACAACAGATGGAGGTCAAACATGGACATTTCCAACAGTTTCACCAACTGGTTATAAAAGTTGTGTGGAATATCTCTATGGAAATGTATGGGTGTGTTGTGGATTAACAGGAATAGATGTTTCCAATGATAATGGAAATACTTGGAAACAAATTAGTAAAGAATCCTATCACGCTTGTCGTAAAGCTAAAAAAAGCAATGCAGTTTATTTCTCTGGAAATGGGAGTAGAATTGGGAAGTTTGCGACCAGAGAGAGATAATGTTCTTCATATCGTCATTCCCTGCTACGACAAGGAATCTCATGATTCGGAAATGTCTTTGCAATGGGCAGATCCCGTGTCGGGGAAGGGCATGACTTTTCTATGGGTGCTGCCCTTTCATAATGCTACTTTTTCAAGAAAAACCATTATATTTGCCCTCCAAATAAAGAAAATTCCTTTTATTAATATAAGCTTAATTCTATGAAAAAATTAATCCTATCAAGTTCGCTTTTTTTATTCGGTTTCACATTAATTGCTCAGAAAGTAAATCTTACTCCAGAAATGCTCTTGCAAATGGGTAAAGTTGCTGTTAGCGGTATCACCAAAGATGGCAAATCTGTTGTATACAGTGTTCGTACCTACAATTTGGCTGATGACAAAAAAACAACTCAAGTGTTTATCCAACCTATAATAGGTGGAAAAGCTGTTGAAAATGCTGCTGCAAACGATTTAATTCCCAGCAACCGCATTTCTCCTGATGGTAAAATGAGCATTTCTGCTTCTGATGTACCTGTTATTAAAATTTTTGGTAAAGATGTTTACCCTGATTTGCCTAAATCGGATGTAAATATTTATGATAATTTGAATTACCGCCATTGGGATACTTGGGAAGATGGCTCTTTTAGTCATGTTTTTGTTAATACTATTAACGGGAGCGAACAAACAGGGGCTATGGATATTATGCCCAATGAACCACATGATTGTCCGCAAAAACCTTCTGGTGGTGACGAAGATTTTATCTGGAGCCCTGATGGGAAACAAATAATTTATGTTACAAAAAAGAAATATGGTAAAGAGTATGCAATCAGTACCAATACTGATATTTTTGCTTACGACATCGCTACTAAAGAAACAAAAAATATGTCGGAAGGCATGATGGGTTATGATGTGAATCCTTCTTTTTCTGCTTCCGGTAAATTGGCTTGGTTGAGTATGAGTAGAGATGGATATGAGTCAGATAAAAATGACATCATTATTAATGAACCTACTGAAAAATTAAACATTACAAAAGATTGGGATGGAACAGTAAACGAATTTAGATGGAGCAATGATGGTAAGTTGATTTACTTTCTTGCACCGGTTGGTGGATCAGTTCATTTGTTTTCTGTAACGGATCCTATGGTTACAAAAAAGCCTGCTGTTATTAAACAAATTACAAAAGGAGATTTTGATATTCAATCGATGGCTGGACAAGCTGGTAATAAAATGGTTGTTACGCGCACCGATTGGAACCACGCAGCTGAAGTTTATACTGTTGATTTATTATCTGGATTGGTAATGCAATTGTCTCACGTGAATGATGAGAAATACAAAAAAATTAATTTAAGTAAAGTTGAAAAGCGTTTTGTTACTGCTACAGACGGACAAAAAATGTTAGAGTGGATTATTTATCCTCCGAATTTTGATCCTAAGAAAAAATATCCAACAATTTTATATTGCCAAGGCGGACCACAATCTGGCTTGACACAATTTTATTCTTATCGTTGGAATTTTCAATTGATGGCAGCAAACGGATACATTGTTGTAGCTCCAAACAGAAGAGGGATGCCAGGACACGGAGTAAAATGGAACGAGCAAATCAGTACGGATTATGGTGGGCAAAACATGCAGGATTATCTAACCGCTATTGATGAATTTACAAAAGAGCCTTATTGCGATAAAAGCCGTTTGGGTTGCATTGGTGCTAGTTACGGAGGATATTCGGCTTATTATTTAGCAGGAATCCATAACAAACGTTTCAAAACATTTATTGCTCACGATGGTATTTTCGATTGGAGAGCAATGTATGGAACAACAGAAGAGATGTGGTTTGTGAATTGGGATTTAGGTGGAAACTATTGGGATACGGACAATACAAAAGCTCAAAAAACATACAACGAATTTAATCCTGTGAATCTTGTAAAAAAATGGGATGCACCTATTTTAATTATTCAGGGCGGACAAGATTACCGTGTGCCTATAGAACAAGGCTTGGGCGCATTTCAAGCAGCGCAGTTAAGAGGTATCAAAAGTAAAATGCTTTATTTTCCAAATGAAAATCATTGGGTGTTGAAAGATCAAAATGGTTTGGTTTGGCAACGTGAATTTTACAAGTGGCTGAAAGAAACATTATAATTACGAGGGCTTAAAGAAATTTAAGCCCTTGTTTTTTTACTAAAAATTAAATTTTAAATGAGATGTCAATAAACAACAGCTTAAAAGAAAGAAACTCCGGATTATGTGAGTTGTGCAATGCAGAAACAGCAACACATGAATATACAATAAGTCCGAAAGAAGATAAACCTGAAAATCAAGTTGCAGTTTGTGATGTTTGTCTTGCAGCGATGGATGATAAAGTAGCTGGTTTCCATTGGCGTTGTTTGGAAGGAAGTATTTGGAATCCTGAAGCAAGTGTTCAGGCATTGAGTTATAGACTTTTACAAAATTATAAATCAGAAGATTGGGCAAGCAATTTAATTAGTTCTGTTGATTTGGATGAAAATATAATTCAATGGGCAATGACGGCTTTTGAAGTTGCAGAAGTGCACACCGATGCTTTTGGAAATAAACTCGAAAATGGCGACACGGTTGTATTAACTCAATTGTTAAATGTGAAAGGCACAAGTTTTTCGGCCTCGAAAGGAACGGTTGTCAAAAAAATCAAATTGGTAAATGACAATACTGAACACATCGAAGGGAAGATTAATGACCAGACAATTGTGATTTTAACGAAGTTCGTTAAGAAGTCTGTTTAAAATTGAGAGGTGTTTTTTCTCTTGAAATTATTGCCTGGTCTATTTGTTTAGCTCCCAGATAAAACAAATAGGCTCCGATTGCCATTAACACGTGGCTCAAATCAAAATAATTGAACCAAGTATGTAAAGAGATTTTTGTAATGTGAACAACAGCAGCAAGTGCTGAAGCTCCGATGCCCCATAAAATAAATTTACTTGCTGCATCCTTCGTTTTCTTGTAAATAAAAAACTCAAATAAAAATACAACAAGGAGTCCGTAAAAAGCATGTACCTCAACGTATATAAAGTTGAGTGTGTAAAATGCGATAAAAATAAAAATGGAAAGTTCAATAAGGTTCATGAAAGCAAAAAAATGACTTACCTTTTCTTTCATAATAGAACGGGATTGCATAATGGCCGCTCTTTCCATAAAGGCAACAGAACACATGCCTGTAACCCATCCCGGAATTTTCCATGCAAATCCAAATGCATATAAAAAGGCATGACCTATTAATCCTCCAAGCGTTGTAGAAATGGCCATTGTCAGAAAAAAATATTTAAAATAAAAAACAGAGC
>Ga0163149_10001869_pt1 | contig 26346 bp, 15 predicted proteins | sample OliLakLV19MP5G1_FD_148604 | JGI IMG/M metagenome (GOLD analysis project Ga0163149, IMG submission 148604) | Freshwater microbial mat bacterial communities from Lake Vanda, McMurdo Dry Valleys, Antarctica - Oligotrophic Lake LV.19.MP5.G1 | ecosystem: Environmental > Aquatic > Freshwater > Lake >... | reverse complement strand
CGGGAAGAACGCCGCTTCGGCGACGCCGATGCGTGCGTTGCGAGCCGCGAGTTCTCGCTCCGCTTGCGCGACGTCGGGCCGACGCTCGAGCAGAGTGCTGGGCAGTCCGGCCGGGATCTCGGGCGGTTGCATGCGTCCCCAGGTCTCGAGTTCCAACTGGAACGAACTCGCCGGGGTCCCGGCGAGGACTGCCAGTGCATTGGACAATTGCGAGCGGAGCCGCGTGACCTCGGCCAGGTCGGCCTCCGCGTTCGCGACCTCGTTCTCCGTGCGCGCGAGATCGAGATCGTTCGAGGTCCCCGCGGCGTTGCGCGATGCGATGACCTCGAGCGCTTGGCGGCGAACTTCGACCGATCGACGCAGGACCGCGATCTCGGCGTCGTAGGCGCGCAACGTGAACCAGCTCGACGCGACCTCCGCGTGCAACGAGAGTCGCAGCGACTCGAACGCCGCAGTCAGCGCATCGGCGTCGCGCTCGCCCGCTTCGACGGCGCGGCGCACGCGGCCCCACAGGTCGATTTCCCACGACAAATCGATCGGTGCGCGAATGTCGGAGACTGTGCTGACGGGGAACGCCAAGCCTGAGTTCGGGGAGTACTCCGTGCGCGTCCACGTGGGGTTCGCGGTGATGCTCGGATAGAGCGCCGACCGGGCCGACTTCGTCGAAGCGAGCGCTTGCTCGATCCGCGCGAGCGCGGCTTTCAGATCGTGGTTCTCGGCCGCAACGCGTTCTTGCAGCGCGTCGAGTGCTGGATCGCCGAAGATCTTCCACCAAGCTCCGCGCGGGATCGCCTCGGGACTCTTCGGCGCGGCCTCATCGGGTGCGTCGCGCCACGCGGGAGAGGCCGCGACCTCGGGCCGCGCGTAGTCAGGACCGACCGTCGTGCAGCTCGCGAGGAAAAGAATCGGCACGAGGCAGAGTGCCGCGCCGTGCGCGGCCGCGGCGGTGACGCCGTGGCCCGCGTCGTGCGCCGGGGGAGGCGTCGTCGGAGCAGGCGTCGTCGCGTGATGCTTCTTCCAGCCGATGCGCAGCAGCAGCGCATAGAAGAGCGGCGTCAGGAGCAAGCCGAAGAACGTCACTCCGATCATGCCGGCGAACACCGCGACGCCCATCGCTTGCCGCATCTCGGAGCCGGCGCCCGTGCTGACGACGAGGGGGAACACGCCGGCGATGAAAGCGATGCTCGTCATGAGGATCGGGCGCAGGCGCAGCTTCGCTGCTTCGATCGCCGCCGAGGCGGGATCGAGGCCCTCGTCCTGTTTCACCTTGGCGAACTCGACGATCAGGATCGCGTTCTTGGCGGCCAGACCGATCAAGACGATCAATCCGATCTGAGTGAACACGTTGTTGTCGCCGTCGGTGACCATCACGCCGACCATCGCCGAGAGCAGCGACATCGGCACGATGAGCAGGATTGCGAGCGGCATCCGGAAACTCTCGTACTGCGCGGCGAGCACGAGAAACACGAGCAGGATGCACAGCGGGAAGACGTAGATCGCCGAGTCGCCGGCGAGGATCTTCTGGTACGTGAGGTCGGTCCACTCGTACTTCATGCCCGCAGGCAGCGTCTCGTCGGCGAGCTTCATCATCGCCGCTTCGGCTTGGCCCGAGCTGAAGCCGGGCGCCGCCGCGCCGAGGATCTCGGCCGCGGGATAGCCGTTGTAGCGGCTCGCGCGATCGGGTCCGTACGACTCGCGAACCTCGACGAGCGTGCCGAGTGGCACCATCTGTCCGCGATCGTTGCGTACTTTCAAGCGCGTGATGTCGGTCGCTTCGTCGCGGAACTGCGCGTCGGCCTGCGCGACGACCTTGTACGTGCGGCCGAAGCGGTTGAAGTCGTTGACGTAGATCGATCCGAGGTTGATCTGCATCGCGTCGAACACGCTCTGCAGCGGCACGCCCTGGGTCTTCGTCTTCTCGCGATCGACGTCGGCTTCGAGTTGCGGCACGTTGACCTGATAGCTCGACAGCGCGCCCGTCAGGCCGGGCGTCTGCGACATCCCGCCGATCAATCCCCACGTCGCGGCGAACAGCGCATCGGAGCCGGCGTCGGCACGGTCCTCGACGAACAGCTTGAAGCCGCCCGTCTGCCCGAGTCCGTTCACCGGCGGCGGCGGGAAGATCAGCACGAACGCGTCCTGGATCACGCCGAACTTCTGGTTCAGCGCGCCCGCGATCGCTCCGCCCGACAGCTCGGGCGTCGTGCGCATTTCGAACGGATCGAGCGCGACGAAGATGATCCCCGCGTTCGCGCTGACCGTGAACCCGTTGATCGAGAGGCCGGGGAACGCGACGCACGCTTCGACGCCCGGGTGCGCCAGCGCGATGTCCGTCATACGGCGGATCACGTCGTCGGAACGATCGAGCGACGCCGCGTCGGGCAGTTGCGCGAAGGCGATGAGGTACTGCTTGTCCTGCGACGGGACGAAGCCCGACGGCACCCTCTGGAACGTCCAATACGTCGCGGCGACGAGCCCGCCGTAGATCAGCACCGCGACGACCGCGAAGCGGATCACGCCGGCGACCGTGCGGCCGTAGAGCGCGGAACCGCGCTCGAAGACCCAGTTGAACGGTCGGAAGAGCCAGGCGCCGAACAGGAAGTCGATCCCCTTCGTGAGGAAGTCCTTCTTCGCGCCGTGCGGCTGCAGGAGGAGCGCGCTGAGCGCGGGCGACAGTGTCAGCGAGTTGAACGCGCTGATGACCGTCGAGATCGCGATCGTGATCGCGAACTGCTTGTAGAACTGGCCCGTCAGACCGCTGATGAACGCGGTCGGGATGAACACGGCCGACAACACGAGCGCCGTCGCGATGATCGGGCCTGAGACCTCGGTCATCGCCTTCTTCGTCGCTTCCACCGGCGACAGGCCGTTCGAGATGTTCCGCTCGACGTTCTCGACGACGACGATCGCGTCGTCGACGACGATGCCGATCGCGAGCACGAGTCCGAACAAGGACAGCGCATTGATGCCGAAACCGAGCGCGTTCATGACCGCGAACGTGCCGACGAGCGACACGGGGACTGCCGCGAGAGGGATCAAGCTCGCGCGCCACGTCTGGAGGAAGAGCACGACGACGAGGACGACCAAGAGAATCGCCTCGATCAACGTGATCACGACCGCGTCGATCGAGTGCTGCACGAACACGGTCGGGTCGTACGCGATCTTGTAGTCGAGGCCCTCGGGGAAGTTGCCCGCCAGCGTCGCCATCGCCGCCCGCACGTCCTTCGAGATCTGGATCGCGTTGCTGCCCGGCAGTTGGAAGATCGGGATGCCGACCGCGGTTTTGTTGTCGAGCAGCGAGCGCAACGCGTATTCGCCTGCGCCGAGTTCGATGCGCGCGACGTGCTCGAGCAGCACCTTCTCCCCGTTAGGACCTTGCTTGACGACGATGTCGCCGAACTCCTCCTCGTCGACGAGGCGGCCCTTCACGCTGAGTTGCAGCTCGAAGTCGACGGGACTTGCGACCGGTTGCTGGCCCACCGCGCCGGCCGCGACCTGCACGTTCTGTTCACGAATCGCGGCGACGACGTCGCTCGCGGTCAGCCCGCGCGCGGCGACCTTCTCCGGATCGAGCCACACACGCATCGCGTAATCGCCGCCGCCGAACACCTCGACCGCGCCGACGCCGGGCAAGCGCGCGAGCACGTCCTTCACTTGCAACGTCGCGTAGTTGCGGATGTAGACCTCGTCGTACGTATCGTCGGGCGAGATGAGGTGCACGACGAGCGTGAGGTCGGGCGACTGCTTCACAGTCGTGACGCCGAGACGGCGCACGTCCTCGGGCAACTTCGGCAGCGCCTGGCTGACGCGGTTCTGCACCTGCACTTGCGCCAGGTCCACATCGGTGCCGAGTTTGAAAGTGACCGTCAGCGTCATCACGCCGTCGCTGGTCGCCTGCGAGAACATGTAGATCGAGTTCTCGACGCCGTTGATCGCCTGCTCGAGCGGCGCGGCGACCGTCTCGGAGATCGTCTTCGGGTTCGCGCCCGGATACGCGGCGCGCACGACGACGGTCGGCGGCGTGACCTCGGGGTATTCGCTGATCGGCAGTCGCCCCATGGCGAGCAGACCGAGCAGGAAGATCAGCACGCTGAGGACGCCCGCGAAGATCGGGCGCTTGATGAAGAAGTGCGAGAAGTTCATGGCGGTGTCTCTCGTGCGCGATCAGCGCGACGCGGCTTGCGACTTCTCGCCCGGCGCTCCGCCGGACGCCGGCGCGGTCTTCTCGAGCTCCGGCGTGACGGGCGAACCCGGTCGCACGCGTTGGAGTCCGTTCACGATGATCAGCTCGCCGGCCTCGAGGCCCGTGCGCACGACGCGCAGCCCGTCGACGATCGGACCGAGCGTGACCGAGCGCTGCTGTGCCTTGTTGTCGTCGCCCACGACGTACACGAACTTCTGCGATTGGTCCGTGCCGATGGCGCGCTGGTTCACGAGCGTCGTCTCGTGCTTCGCCGTCGTCGGAATGCGCACGCGCGCGAACAGGCCGGGGATCAGCAGGCCGTCCGGGTTTTGGACGAGCACGCGCATCAGGATCGATCCCGTCCCGATGTCGAGGCGATTGCCGAGCGACTCGACGACGCCCGTTCGCGGGAAGCCCTCCTCGTCGGCGAGCCCGAACTCGACCAACACGCGACCCTTGTCGTCGTGCGGCAGCTCGTTCGCGCGCATCAGCTTCTGCAGGCCGAGCAGCGAGTTCTCGTCGACGTCGACGTACACGTACATCGGGTCGACGGAGACGATCGTCGTGAGCAGCGTGTTCGCGCCCGGAGCGCCGCTGACGATGTTGCCTTGCGTGACGAGCGCGCGGCTGACACGGCCCGCGACCGGCGCGACGACCTGCGCGTAGTCGATGTCGAGCTTCGCGATGTCGCGCGTCGCCTCGGCGGAGAGCAGCGCGGCCTTCGCCTCGGCCTGGCGCGCCGTGCGCGATTCCGATTCCTCGGCCGAGATCGCGCGGGTCGTCAGCAACTGGGTCGCGCGCGCGGCCTCCTTGTCGGAGTTCTCGGCACGAACCGCGGCCTGCACGACGGCCGCTTCGGCCGCGGCGAGCGTGGCGCGGAAGCCGCGCGAGTCGATCGTGAACAGCACGTCGCCGCGCTTCACCATCTGCCCGCTCAGGAAGTGGACTTCGTCGACCTGACCGCTGACGCGCGGCCGGATCTCGACGTCGTCGACCGGGCCGAGTCGGCCGGTGAATTCGGTCGTCTCGGCGATGTCGCGCACCAGAACGGGGGCGACGGTCACGGGCGGGCCGGACGGCGGTCCCGCGGGTGAGGAGCCCGGTGTGGCCCCTGCGTCTTTGCGACAGGCGGACAGCAGGCCGGCGGAGACGAAGAGCAGGAGGGAGGCACCGTGGAGCTTCGATTGCATGACTGGCAGGTCGTTTCGGGCTTCGGGAGTTGACTGGTCGTCTACCGGCGCACGAGGTCGCCTCGCGCCGGGAATGGGGATCAGGTGCGGGCGGGCGCCTGGAGGAAGTCGAGGATCTGTCCGCTCAGACCGTGCAAGACCTCGGGGTCGTTCTCGAGCTTGGCCTGGAACATGACGCCCATCGCCAGGGCGTGGATCGAGCGCGCCTTGGCCGACGGGTCCGTGATCGGCATCGACCCGTCGCGTTGGCCGTCGCGCAGGGTGCGCTCGAGCTGGAACAAGCCGCGTTCGATCATGTCCTCGACCTTGCGACGCAGGCGTTCGTTCAGCGTGCCCATCTCGGATCCCACGGAGCAGAACGGGCAGCCCGGAACGTGTCCCGTGGCTATGAAACGCTCTTTTTGCTCGACGTAGATCGCTTCGCACCAGCCCTCGATGCGCGCGGTCGGCGTGTGATCGGGGTGGAACACGCGGTCGAGGATGGGCTCGATGTCGCGCTGCCAGTGCAGCTCGAAGGCCGCAACCGCCAGGTCCTCCTTCGAGGGGAAGAAGTGGTAGAAGCTGCCCTTCTTGACCCCCGCCGACTCGCAGATGTCGTCGACGCTGACCGAGCCGTAGCTGCTCGCCCAGACGAGGTCGAGCGCGGCTTGGAGCAGCTTGTCACGTGCGTCCGAGGTGCGTCCCATGGCGGTGTCCGGTGGCGGGAGAGGGGAGCGGGGCGACCCGAGTGATCGGCCTGCGGACCCTACCGTACTTGACTGAATGGTCAAGTATCTGCTCGGGCTGCCTCGCAGGTTGTCCGGAACGTCTGACCCAGCAACGCCTTGCGATGCCGACAACCTTGGCACCCCGCGCACGCCTCCGAACCCCGATCGGCGACGCTCAGGGTCTCCGTCGCCCTGAATCGAGTGCTCCGCGGTGCGCGCGATCGCATCACGCGAGCGCGAGAGGCGCGACGCTCGAGGATCCGCGCTAGCAGCCCATGGTGGAGGTCACTACTGCGGCCGAGCACGCTCGAGCGCTGCGGCGTCAGGCTAGGAAAGTCGTGCTCAGTGGCCGTGGAGGCCACCTCCACTGTCTTTCCGTCGCCTTTCTTGCATCGCTCGAGCGTGCTCGGCCTCGCGACGTGACTTTCACCACGGACTGCTCGGTCGTCCCCCGTCGGCGCGCCGCGACTCCCTCGGGCCCCGCGCGCCATCGATCGCGACACAATCCGCGCGCGCGAATTGATCCTCCGACGAACGCGCATCGCCTTGGATTCACCACCTCGAAGTGGTATTCCGCCTTCGTTGCTGCGTCCCTAGGGGGACGCTCCGTGACGTGCCGAACTCGGCCGTCGGAGCACCGCGCGCGCCGCGAGCCGAGAGGCTTGCGCGCCGCCTCCCTGCGCAGCTCGCAAGCCGACGCACCGACGGGGGGGCATGGGACAGAAGCGCAAGGCCGAGCAAGCGGCCGACGGGTTCGACTTCGACGCGGAGGGCGAGGAGCCGCGCTCCGGGAAGAAGATCCGTGCCTCTCGCGCCGGGTCACGCACCGGGAAGAGCGCCGGTCGCGCCGACGACCGTTCCGCGCTCGGGACGCGCTGGGGCCAAGTCCTGCGCGGTTTCCTGTTCGGGCGCGAGGTCGACGAAGAGACGCACTCGCGTCTGCGCGAACTCAGCGGACTCCTGATGGTCGGCTGCGCGGCGTTCCTCATGCTCGCCCTCGCCTCGTACGCGACGCCCTTCGACGATGCCGCGAATCGCGGTTGGAACTGGGCCGGACAAGTCGGCTTCTACCTCGCGAACGGGGTCAAGATCGCGCTCGGGAACGCCGGCTTCTTCGTCGTGTTCCTGGTCGGAGCGTGGGGTCTCGTCCTGATCGGCGGCCGCTCCGTCTCGTTCGTTTCACTGCGCGTGTTCGGCGCGCTCCTGTTCCTCTTCTCGTTCGCGTTCTTGCTCCAACACATCGCCGGACCCGCGTTGCAGGAAGTCGGCGCGGGCTACGACAGCCGCATCGCCCCGTACGGCCCGGGTGGTTGGCTCGCGCTCACGTGGAATCCATTCCTCGTCGAAAAGTTCGGGAATCCAGGCCTTTTCCTGCTCCTGGTCCTCACGTCGCTGGTCTCGTTCCTCTTGGCAACGGAGATCGCGTTCCTCGCCGTTCTGAAGAGCTTCGGCGGGTGGCTCGAGAAGCGCCGTGAGCAGCGTGGCGAGAGTCTGCCGGCCGCCGTGTTCGGCTATCTGCGTTCCACCGCGTCGAGCCTGTGGGGCTTCGTCCGTGGCGAGGATCTGCGCGGCCGACTCGCGACCGAAGGTGGCGGGGTCGTGCTCGACGAACCCGATGTGCTCGAGCTGAAGCCGAAGCGCAAGCCGCGCGCGAAGAAGGTCCCCGATCCCGACAACCCCGAGGGTTTGCCGGAGATGGACGAGGACGAACTCGAAGACGATTTCGAGGAGGAGCTCGAGGAAGACGAGGAGTATGGGAGCAGCGCCCGCGGAGCGGGCGCAGATGATGACGAGGGGGCATTCGACGACGACGACGAGGAATCGGTCGACGACGACGACCAACAAGAGGCCGACGACGACGACGCCGTGCTCGTCCCACCCGCCGCAGCCGCGACCGCGACGAAACCTCCGCCGGTGAAGGCCAAAGTCGCGCAGATGATCTTCGATCCGCCGACGCCGCCGCCCGGGCCGTGGCAGTTCCCGCCGATGGAATTGCTCCTGCCGCCCGAGGGCAACCTGGGCCACGACGACAAGGCGCTCGAGGAGGCCGCGGCGAAGCTCGAGAACGCGCTCAAGAGCTTCCGCGTCGAATCGCAGGTCGTTTCGGCCCAAGTCGGGCCGTCGGTGACGCTTTTCGAGCTCACCGTCGCGCAGGGGACGCGGATGAACAAGGTCTCCGCGCTCAGCCAGGAGATCGCGGCGGCACTGCGCGCGCAGTCCGTCCGCGTCATCGCGCCGATCCCCGGTCGCGACACGATCGGCGTCGAGGTGCCGAACCTGAAACGTCGCGTCGTTCGCATCAGCGAGCTCGTCAACGCGAAGGCCTACGACCCGAAGTTCATGGGTTTGCCGCTCTTCCTGGGCATGGACGCCGAGGGCAAGCCGATCGTCGAGGACTTGGCGCGCATGCCGCACCTCCTGATCGCCGGGACGACCGGTTCGGGCAAGTCGGTGTGCATCAACACGATCCTCGCGAGCCTCTTGCTCACGCGCTCACCGCACGACGTCAAGCTGATCTTGATCGACCCGAAGATGGTCGAGCTCCAAGCCTTCGCGACCGTGCCGCACATGATGTGTCCGGTCGTGACGGACGCCCGCCAGGCCACCGGCGTCTTGCTGTGGGCCGTCGAGAAGATGGAAGGGCGCTACGAGCTCTTCAAATCGGCCGGGGTCAAGAACCTGAAGGGCTACAACGCGCTCGGCGAAGAAGGCCTGATGAAGGTGCTCGGCGACGACTTCGACGCCGAACGCACGCCGCGTCACATCCCGTACATCGTCGTCGTCATCGACGAGTTCGCGGACCTCATGGCGGTCTCGAAGAAGGAAGCCGAGCTCGCGATCACGCGCTTGGCGCAGAAGGCGCGCGCGGCCGGCATCCACGTGATCGTGGCGACGCAGCGTCCGTCGACGGACGTCATCACGGGCGTCATCAAGGGCAACCTGCCCACGCGCATCGCGTTCCAGGTCGCGAGCAAGGTCGACAGCCGCGTCATCCTCGACGAGATCGGCGCCGACAAGCTGCTCGGCCACGGCGACATGCTCTTCATGCCGCCCGGCGGCGGCAAACTGCGCCGCGTGCAGGGTGCCTTGATCGAGGACGCCGAGGTCAACCGCCTCGTCGAGTTCGTCGGCCAGTCGTCCGCGCCCAACTTCAGCCAAGAGCTGATCCAGGTCGCGACGGGCGAGCGCCCGGCCGGCGGCGGGCTCGTCGACGGCGAGGCCGAAGAGGATTCGATGTTCGACGAGGCCGTGCGCGTCGTATTGAAGAGCAAGCGCGGCTCGGCCTCGCTGCTCCAGCGCGCACTCGGCATCGGCTACACACGCGCCTCGCGCCTGATCGATCTGATGACGGAGCGCGCGATCCTCGGGCCTCACAAAGGCAGCAAAGTGCGCGACATCTTCGTGACCTTGGAACAATGGGAAGAGATGCACGGACCCTCGCCCGCCGGTTCCGGCGGCGCGACGGAACGCGCGGGAGCCACGAACGATGACTGAGCGAAAGTCCCTCTCCGGAGGGGATTGGCTGGCGATCGGCACGTTCGGAATCGGGGTGCTCGTCGCCATGCCGATGGCGTACGGCATGTGGCCCGGCGCGGGCGGCACGTCCGGAACCGCGGCGATGGCCGCGAGCATCGCGGGTAGTATCGGGCCCTTGCCCGCGCTCCTCGGCGCTGCCGGTGTCGCGTTCCTCGGAGCCCGCGCGTTCATCACGGGATCGCGTGCCACGCTCCTCATGGGCGTGCTCGGAATCGCGGGCGTCGCGGCGGGATTGTCCGTCGTCGCCGGCGCGCTCTCCGATGTGCGCGGAGGAGCACTCGGCGCCATGACGGGCGGTCGCGTCGCCGAGATGACGCACCCCGCGGTCGGCATCCTCCTCGGCGCGATCGTCGCGTTCGCGGCAGCATACTTCGCTTGGATCCGCGAGGATCCGGCTTCGGCCGCGAAGCTCGCTCCCGCGCGTCGTGCAACGCCCGCTCCGCCCAAGGGCGACGACGGCGTGACTCCGGCCGAGTCGGCGATGCTCTTCCCGAATCCGCGGGAAGAGGACGAGATCACGCCCGCGCGTCCGATCCCTGCGCCGGCGAAACCGGTCAAGCCGCTCTATCCCGAGGATGTGCGACTCAAGGGCGAGATCCCGGTCGGCACGCGGCCGCTCGCGGATGTGAACGCGCTGGCGGTGGCCATCCCGGAGATCGCCGAACCGGCCGTGTATCGCTGGACGGCTCCGCGCGCGAATCAGAACGCTGCATCGGATCCGACGCGGATCGCCGCGGAGGAAATCGAAGCGCTCGCCGACGTCGCGCCGCCGATCCCCGCCTACAGGCCTGAGCCGTTGGCTGTCGTTGCGGACGACGTCCTCGAAGAGGTCGACGTGTTGCCGATGCCGCCGCGTCCGACGTGGGAGACGACGGGGCTCACGGAAGACGACGAGCCGGTCGACGCGTACGGCACACCGCTCTCGCTCGTCGAGAAGGCCCGCCGCGTCGTCGAGGAAGAGGAACTGGCCGCGGCCGCGGCGACACGAATTCCGCGCGAAATCGGCGCTATGAGCGAGATCGACGAGGCCGGGGAAGAGGCTGCACTCGACGCGCTGACGGAGGAGGAGCTCGAGGAAGATCTCGACGAGGCCGCCGCGGTGGAGGTCGTCCAGATTCCGGTGGAGACAGTCCGCGCCGAAGTCGAAGTGACCGAGGTGCGCCAACCGTCCATGCTCGACGAGCTGCGCGCGACGAACGCCGCGATGCGCGCGGAAGCGGGTCACCAGGAGGAGTACGACGAGCTCGAGGAGGAGGTCGTCGTGGACAGCGAGCCCGAGGAAGCGGCCGCCACTGCCCGGATTCACGAGGAAGAGGCCGAACTCGAGGCCGAGATGGTCGACGAAGACGAGGACCTGCTCGTCGAAAACGACTTCGTCGAGGCAGAGCTCGACGAAGTCGACGAGGCACCCCTCGCTTCCGAGCCCGAGCTCGTCGCCGCGTCGCTCGAGGACGGCAAGGTGGCATTCGTGACCAGCGACGCCGTCATCGCCGAATCGCGCATGGAAGCAGCCGAAGCCCGCGCTGAACTCGCGATCGAGGATGCGGCTCCGGAGTCGGCTGCGAACTCGATGCCCGCCGTGATCGTTGCCACGCCGCGCGCGAAGACCGTCGTCGCACCGAGCCTTTTCGATGCGGTCGAGCCCGAGCCGGAGCCCGAAGTCGTGCTCGCGCCGCAATCTGCCGTTCCGGCTTCGCGTGCGGAGAAAACGCCCGGTCGCGGGCTCGATCCGGAGAAGAAACTCCTCGTCGAAGTCGGCTGCATGTTCGTCGAGCGTGGGCGCGTCGCGGTGTCGATGCTCCAGCGGCAGTACGACATGGACTTCGACCAAGCCTGTCGCGTGCTGGACGATCTCCAGGAGATGGGGCTGATCGGGCCGTACATGGGCGGGAAGAACCGCGACATCTTGCTCACGCGCGACGCGTGGCTCGAGAAGGTCGGCGCGGCCTGACGCGGGCGGGCGCAACGCGATCTCGCGAGACACCACCGGCGTCGTCGACGCGGGTGGTGTCGCGCATTTCGCTCCGGTCGCTGGCGCGTCCGCCCAGGCGCGACCCACGGGTCACTTCGACGGCTCGTCGAGCCCGCGCCTCACCGGCCGCTGTCCCGCATGCGGGACAGCGGCCGGTGGAAGCAGCCCGGACGTTGTGCGCGCTCTCGTGCGCCGGATGATGAACCGCGCGTGGTGAGGGCCCCGTTCCTGACCCGTGCCGCGCGGTTCCCCTCATCGCTCTCTCGAGAAGGAGTCGTCATGAAGTTCCGATCGCAACGCCGCATCGCCGCGGCATGGTTTGCGTTCACGCTTTCGCTCTGGGCTGCTGCTCCGGCCACCGCGCAGCAAGTCGATCGTCTCCCGCGCACGATCGCGGAACACCCAGCCGACGAGCGCATCGAACCGGCGCTGCTCGACGACGCCGAACAGCTCGCTGCGTTCGGCTTCATCCGCGAAACCGACCATGCACGCAATGACTTCCGCGTGGTGATCGAAATCGTCCGCAAGGCAGGCGACGACACGTTCGAGACGAGCACAGCGCGCGATCCGTTGAGCGAAGTCCAAGAGGACGTCCTCATTCGTCAGTCCGTGTTCCTCGCAACGCTCGACGCGCAACTGTTGCCTGCTGAACGCGACGCGGTCGACATCCTGTTCCCGCTCGACCTGCAGTACATGGTCGCCGCGGAAGTTGCGGACCTGCGTGCGCTGCGCGCGCTCGCCGCGCTTCCCGAGGTCAAGTACATCTGGAAGGACACGCTGAACAAGCTCTTGACCGTCCAAGGTCGCACGGTGACGGGCTCGACGACTCAAGCAGCAGCCGGATACACGGGGAGTGGTGTCGGCGTCGCCGTCATCGACAGCAATTTCGACTTGTTGCATCCCGAACTCGGCGGTTCGACGACGCTGCCGAACCCCATCGTGAAGGGCGGCTACAACTACAGCACTCCCGGCGCGGCCATCCACTCGCAGAGCTTCAACGACTGCTACCACGGAACCGGCACGGCTTCGATCGTGCGGCGTTATGCGCCGGGTTCGCACCTCTACACGCTCGTCGTCTTCCCGAACGCGTACGACAGCACGATCGCGAACGCGATCAACTGGTGCGTGACGAACAAGAACGGCGTCGGCGGCGGCTCGCCGATCAAGGTGATCAGCATGTCGCTCGGCGGCGGGCGCTACTACTCGGCGGTGACGTCGGGCACGCTGCACACCGCCTGCGGCAACGCGACGAGCAACGGAATCCTGTGTTTCGCGGCGTCGGGCAACGACGGATGGTCGGACTCGATGGGCTCGCCGGCCGCATCGACGAACTGCATTTCGATCGGCTCCACATGGGACGCGAACGGTGCGGCGTACTCGCCGTTTCCGCCGGCGAATTGCAGCGACACGAGCCGCTCCGTCGACGAGCGCACGTGCTACAGCGACACGGCTTCGTTCCTCAACCTCTACTGCCCTTCGGAGGAAGTCATCTGTGCGCAGTGCGGCGGGGGTACGTTCGCGTTGGGCGGAACGTCCTCGGCGACTCCCGCGGCGGCGGGATTGACTGCGCAATTCTTGCAGGCGCAACCGACGTATTCGACGAACAAGGCCGGGCTCGTCAGCCTCTACCAGAGCACGGGTGCGACTGTCATCGGCGACACGACGAAGCGGCGCGTGAACTTGACGGCCGCGATCGCCGGAGCAGGCGGCGGCGGTGGACCCACGCAGCTCGCGAACGGCACGACCTACAACTACAGCGTCGCGACCGGAGCGGTCCTCTCCTACCAGATCGTCATACCGGCGAACGCGACGAACCTCGTCGTCACGACTACGGGCACCGGTGACGCCGATCTCTACGTGAAGCGTGCCGCGATCAACTGGCCCGCCGATCAAGGCGCGCACAGCGACGCCGAATTCAAGTCGCAGTACATCGGCGGCAGCGCGGAGAGCGTGACCTTCCCCGCCCCGGCCGCCGCGACGTGGAACGTGCTCGTCCATGGCTACACCGCTGCATCGGGGACGATCCGCGCAACGTGGACCGTCGGCGGCGGGGCGACTTGGCACAACGTGTCGTGGGTGCGGCAAACGCCGCACAACTACGCGAACAACACGACCTACACCTACACGTACACCTATCCGGGCGCGACGCAGGTCGGCGTGCACTTCAACCGCATCGCGACGGAAACCAACTACGACTTCCTCCGGATCAAGAACGCGGCCGGCACGGTGATCTACAGCGTGTCGGGCAGCCCGGTGACGAACGGCGCCGGCTCGGCGTTCGGCCGCACGGACGGTTGGGCCTACATCCCGGGCAACACGATCACGATCGAGCTCGTGACGGACTACTCGGTGGTCGGCTACGGGTACCTGACGGACCTCGCGTCGGCGTACTACTGAGCGCGGCCTCGTGACCGGCCGCTATCCGGTCGGTCGACTCGAAACGGCGAAGGCGGAACTCGCGTTCCGCCTTCGCCGCGTTCGTGGATGGCCGTGCGTTCGCGTGCTTCACGAGCAGAGGACGGAGGTACGCGAGCGCCGTGCACGGTAGAAGGTCCGCATGCACGTCGTCAGCCCGTTGCTCGCCACGATCCGCGGCATCGAGCACGCCTTCGGTACGCGGAGCGAGCCGGTGCCCGAACCGTTCGTGTCCGCTTGGCCGACCGAGTTCCCGATGTGGAAGCAGGTGCACGGCATCTGCATCGCGCAGGCGCGCACGGCGCGCGAGGACCTCGGTGAGTGCGACGGCATCGTGTGCTTCGTCGCCGACTTGCCCATTGCGTCGACGAGCGCGGACTGCGTGCCGATCCTCGCGGCGCGCGTCGATGGCGGTGCCGTCGCGGCGCTCCACGCCGGTTGGCGCGGCACGCTCGCCGGCGCGAGCACTGAACTCGTGCGCGAGCTCGCGCGACACGGCGAGGATCCGTCGCGCTGGGTCGCCGCGGTCGGTCCGGCGATCGGTCCGTGCTGCTACGAGGTCAGCGCCGATCTCGCCGCTGACTTCGCGCGCGCATTCGCCGCGATGGGGGACGCAGTCGCCGTGCCGTCCGAGCGGCGGCTCGATCTGCCCGCGATCAACGCGCGACAACTGCGCGATGCCGGGATCGGCGCGATCGAGACGTTGCGCGCGTGCACGCGTTGCGCGCGCGACGAGCGCGGCGAGGCGCTCTACGCGAGCTTCCGCCGCGAAGGTCGCGGCCTGCAGCAGCGTTCGGTGATCCGCGTGCGGTCCGATGCCGCGCCTGGTCCGCAACGCTCGTGAGTTCGACGGATTCCACGACTCCGTCGTGCCGCGCAGCGCGGTCGGGAAAAACGGAGTTCGGAAGAGGCCGCGCGAGTTCCTCGCACTGGAACGGACTGCGTCCGTGGCCGGGCCCTTCAGCGCGGACCGACTTCGAATGCAGCACCGTCGTCATGGTTCGGCCAGGCCGTGACCTGCCAACCTTCGAGCGCCAGCCGCACACACTCTCCCCCGGCTCGGTCGGCGCAGCGGAAGAGTCGCCAGGACGCGAGCTGTCGATTCTGACCCGGTTCGACGACGGGCACGTCGCGCGGCGTACCCGCCTGCGGCGGTGGCGCGGGCGCTACGGAGGCGAGCCGTTCGAGCAGGTTGATGCGCGTGCCTTGCTCGATGACGCACGCGAGCAGACCGCGGCGCGCGGCACCGTCGCGCGCGACGTGCGCGGCATCGACGAGCAGGCTCTCGCTCACTCCGACACCGACTAGATCGCCGGTCGCCAGGTCGACCTCGACGCAGCCGTCCTCGCCGACGCCCAGTCCGAAGCGCGTCCCCGTCGCTTCGAGCGCCGCGACAAGGCGTCCGACGCGGTCGCGTTCGAAGAAGTGCGAGTCCGTCATGGCCCACGGCAGGAAGTGCATGCCGCGCGCCACGCGCGGTCCGAGCACCGTGCTGGAGCGCTCCTCCGCGTCCGCGGGCGGGATGCCGAGCGCCGCGGCGCTTCCGCCTCCGACCAGCATCCACTCGCCCATCATCGCGTCACCCGCGCTGCAGCCTGCGATCACGCCGCCGCGCGCGAGAAGGCGGCGCATCGCGAGCCACTCCGCCGTGTCGCGGTCGTCGGGCCGATAGCGCGCCGTGATGCGCTGCTGATCGCCGCCGGTGAAGAGCAGCGCAGTAGCCGCGTCGATCGCCGCGACGGAGTCTGCCGTCGTCGTCTCGCGCAGGATTCCGCGCGTCGGCACGCCCGGAGCCCAGACGCGCAGGGCCTCGGTCTTGTCGGCGAGCTCGATGTCCTGCGGGCCCGTTGCCGCGGTCACGATCACGACGTTCGCCGGGCCGCGGGCGGACGCGAGCTCGACGAAGCGCTCGTAGATCGGCCGGCTGTCGTTGTCGAGCCCGCCGCCGACGATGAGGAGCGTCCCCGCATCGCCGTGCGCAGCGTGCCGCGGCGTGGTGCAGGAGAGCGCCGGGAGACATGCGACGAGGATCGAGCCGAGGCGGACGAGGCGTCGAGTCATGGGCGCAGAGACTACGAGATCCCTCGTCTTCCCCCGACGGACGCTCCGAGGCTCTGGCTGCGCTGTCGAACTTGCGCGCACGAGCGCTCGCGAGTCCTCACACGCCCCAGGCCACGAGCACGCCGTTCGACAGGTTGAACGTGCTCGCGGTGCAGAAGGACGCGGAGTTCCGATACCACACCTGGTACGGGCGCGTGCCGGGTGTCGCGACGAGGCCCTGGACCGAGATCGTGAGATCACCGAGTGCGGGGTAGTGCGACGACCCGCTCGCGTTGGTCTTCGTTCCGAGGCGGATCACGGTGCCGCCGGCGCAGCGCAAGCCGTCGCCGAAGGCACTTCCGAGGCCGCCGTTCTGCTGCGTAGTCCCTTGGAAGTAGAGCGCTGAGCTGTTCGGCATGCCGGTGCCGGAGAGCACCAGCGTGTCGTTCGCGAGGCTCGCACTGCCCGACCCGGACAGGTTCGCTCCGCTCGCGCTGATCGAGTGCGCGCAGCCGTTGCCCGCGGCGCCGACGTTCCCGCACGGACACGCGTTGCCCGTGCCATCCCCGAAGCAGAAGGGCGTCGGTCGCGCGGTGACGGTCCATTTCACGGCGTGGAAGAAGCCGCTCTGGGAGCGTGCTTCGCCCACCACTTCACCGGCCGCATTGATGCGCCGCGCGCGGCTGATCGTGCCGCCCGGAAGCGTGCCGAGATCGATGGGCGTGCCGTCGCGCCACAGCACGCCGACCTCGAGCGGATAGCCGGCCGACGCGGTCGCGATGATGTGTCCGGCGTCGTTGATGTCGATCGCCGGAGTGAACGCGGACAGGCCTTGAGGCATGGGCAACGCCTGCACCGCGCCGTTCCGCCAGATCGAGGCGACGTTCGCGTTCAGCCCCACGATGTCCCCGTGGTTGTTGATCGCGTAGGCCTTCGAAGACGCGCCGCCGCCGGACCACGTGCTGAGATCCGTGTACTGCCCGTTCTGCCAGAGGAACGCGTGCTGGTTCGTGTTCGCCAGCGCTGCGACGCCGACGACATCGCCGAGGTCGTTGAGTCCGTAGGCCTCGGAGTACGTGCCTCCGCCGAGGAAACCGAGGTCTGCCTGCAGTGCTCCCTGGAACCAGACGACTGCGTGGCCCCAGTAGTTCGGCCCGCCCTGCTGAGCTCCGCCCACGATCTGTCCCGACGCGTTGATCGCATGCGCCGTGTTCAGAGCGGAGGATCCGCCCGCGAGCCCGGGGAGGGCGGAGACGTTGTTCTGGGCATCCCAGTGGATGGCGTACGAGAAGAACCCGCTGATCGACTGGCGCCCGGCGCTCTCGCCCGCGTCGTTCAGGTCCTCGGGCACGCACAGCCCGCCGTTCGCGCTGAGATCGGGCATGACGGCGATCTGCCCGTTCACCCATTCCACGGTCCGGAAGGCGCCGCTCGCGTCGTTGGCCATCCCGACGATCTTCCCGGTGTCGTTGATGGCGTAGGCCGAGGCGTAGGTCCCGCCGGGAAGGAGCGGGAGGTCGGTGATCGTGACCTCCCATGTCGTCTGCTGCGCGTGCACGGCGCCGCCGAGAACGCAGGCTGCGATCGTCCAACCCGACCGGTTCCTCGAATTCATGATCGTGTTCCTCGAGACCGCGTTCTTCGGAGCGCCCGCGTCGGTGCCCCTGCGGGTCCTCGCTTCGCGGCACGGGGGGACGCCCCGCGTCCAGCACTCATGCGCAGTCCCGGTCGCGAACCCGTCAACTATTGGGGAGGAATTCGTCCTTCTGGGCAAGGATCAGAGCGGCCTGCTCGCCGCCCGGAGCCGGGCCGGCGGCGCCCCCCCCCTCGGGAAGGAAGGATCCGGAGGGCCTGCGCGGGCGGCGTCGCGCTGTCATCGAAACTCCGCCGGCGAGCAGTAGACCTGGCGCCCGATCGCCAGCGCGATCAACGGGTGTGCGGCGATCGAGAGCGGGGTCGGCGGCAGGTCCGCCGATCGAGGTGATCAGGCGCATCAAGAGCGCTCGCTGGCTATCGCGCGAGCAGGGCGGAGACCGCGTTAGAGCCGATCCTTCTCGACGATGCGCAGGTTGCGCAACCGACCTTCGCCGCCGAAGAAGATCACGCCGATGCGCGGCGCGTTGTCCCGGCCATCGATTGCGATCCGACCGACTTCCTTCTCGCCGATCGAGAGCGTGAGGGCGTCCAAGGATTCGCGCGCGAGCACGAATCGAACCCACTGCTTCGGTGCGATCCCCGATGGGCCGATGCTCGCTTTGTCGAGTTTCAGATCGAGGAAGCCGCGCTTGTCGACACCTTGACCGAGCGGCGCCAACTTGCCGGGCTCGACCATGTCGAACGGTGGGTAGGAGAGCGGAAGTGGGGGATGGTCCTTCGGCGCCGCCGCGCGCGCGACGAACCCGTGAAGGCCCTGATTCCAAGGCAATTCGACGTACATCGATGCCGAGACGTCGGGATCCGCGAGCCACACTTCGCCCTCGAACCGAAAGCGCGGAGAGGGCAGACGTTCGATCGAGAGCGCGCCTCTTTCGGGGCGCTCGACGCGGCACACGACCTCACCGCCGTCGACCGAGTAATGGCTGGGCGAACACGCCAAACCGAGCATCGAGGAACCATCGAACGGTGCGAACGTGCGGTCGACTTCGAAGCCGGACTTCGTGCGCAAGTTCGACACGAGCGCGGCCGCCGCCTGGTCGCCGAGCACGCGATCCTGCCAGTGGCTCGCGAGCGCCAAGGCCGTTCGCGGTCGACCGGCCTCGACTTGGCGTGTGATCTGACGTTGGACTTCGCGGCGATAGCGCGCTTCGGCCTGCGCGATCTTGTCGAAACCCCCGGGATCGGCCTGCTTCGCGATCTCAGCGGCCTCCTTCTCGGTCGTCGCATCCGCTGAAAGCGTCGCAGCGCGATGCGCGCGTCGTGACCAGAGCAAAGTGACGTCCTTCTCCGGACCCGTACTGCGTGACTTGGCCGAAGTGCGCTGGTGGTAGCGCGCGATCGCCAGCAAGGCGCGCGCATCGCTCTGGCGATAGATGCGCACGCGTTCGAAGTCCTCGAGCGCCGCATCCCACGCTCCTCTGGCCGCGAGTCGAAATCCGCGCTCGAGATAGTGATCCGCGGCCTTCTCAGGATTCGATTCGAGGTCGCGCAGCTCCCGCATGGCCGCGATCCACTGCCTCTCGAACGCGGGGAGATCGAGGCCCGTTCCAGCGAGAATTGCTGTCTCGAAGAGTTCGCGACCGTTCTCGACGCCCTTGCGCACGTGGCTCGGCGCATCACGCAACTTCTTCTGGAAGGGTCGACTGCCGTCCTCGCTCGTGAGCTGGTCGAGGTAGTACACGAGTCCCCACGCCACGGGATAGAACTCACCCGACAGTGCGCCCTGCGCCGCCAACGTCTCCGACAGCGCGTTCGGAATCGCGTCCAAGGTGCCGATGAGGCTCATGAGGCGCGTGCGCGCCGGAAGTCCGACTAGGACCTCGCCGTCGTCACGGATCACCGCGCCCTCGAAGAACGACGCCATGCCTTCGTCGAGCCACGGTGGTGCCGTCATCTGACCCGTGGCGAGGCGCATGTACTGATGGCTCGCTTCGTGGCTGAGCGTCTCGTAGATCGCCGCGAGCGGACGGGCTTCGTCGCGCGGATCATAGGAATACAGGCTGAAATCAGCCTCTTTCAGTCGCTTCGTGCCGTTTGCGGCGACCTCCAGCATGCCCTTGAAGACGAGGAAGCCCTTCAATCCGGGATTCGCCGTGTCCATCGACTTGTCCGAGTGCGTCTCGAACTCGCGACGCGTCCGATAGAGCTCGACGATGGTCTTCTTCTTCTGAATGCTCGCATCGTGGTCGTAGAAGCGCCGATAGAAACTCGCCAAGTGCTCGAGCGCGATCCCCGCGAACTGCAGCGTGTCGTAACCGATGTTCGTGCGGATGATGTACCCGTCGGTCTCCAGGCTGCCCGCGTCCTTCCAGTCGGAGTGTGACTTCCTCCAATCGGCGAGGAACGCGCGCGGACGCCTCAACTCACCGGTACCGAGCAAGCGCAGCGCTTCGGTGCGGACGTCGTCCTTCGCTTCCGCGAGGACGGACGCCGCGGTCGCCGCGGCCATGCGATGCGACGGTCGATACGCGAGGATCTGACCCGCGACGTCGAGGGCGTTGCGCGTCTTCTTCGTCTTGTTGTAGAGGTCGAGAGCCCAGGTCAGGTCCTTGAGATACGCGTCGCGCGCCGACTTCAAGGGCGAGCTCGCGGCATCGAGTTTCGCCAACGCGGCGGTCACACGCTTCACGTTCGCGTCCTTCTGCTTCGCGTCGTCGACCTCGAGTTCGTCGAGCGCACCCAACGCGCTGATCAAGTACGCGATCTGTCCGTCGACATCGCCTTTCTGGCCGCAGATGTCCGCGAGCCGCTCGAGCGCGACGGGATCGTCGGGGTCGAGCGATCGAGCCGCGAGGACTTGTGCGAGCGCCGCGTCCAGCTCCAAGGTCGGCGCGGGTGCCGGATCGCCAGCTCGCGTCGGCAGGGCGAGGAACGCCGCGAAAAAGAGAATGGCGGAGGCGCGAGCGAGTCGGTGCGCGAGGGACATGGGGGGATTCGGCAGCAGGCCTGGGGAGCCGAGCCGGTTCGGCACGGCCGTCCGGGCCCGAGAGTACCGTTCGAACGCGCGGGAGCCGTGTCCCACGCGGGATCGCAGCGCGCGACGCATTCATGCGGTATCGTCTCTCCCCCGCATACGCGGCGCACTGTGTCCGCCCGAACTCCCTACGTCACGCTCGTCCACCTCGGCTGCGCGCGGAATCTGATCGACTCCGAGGTCCTGCTCGGCCGCATGGCCGAGGAAGGACTCGTCGTCACGGACGATCCCGATTCGGCGCACACGGTCGTGCTCAACACGTGCTCGTTCATCGGGCCGGCGCGCGAAGAGTCCGAGAAGGCGATTCGCGATCTCCTGAAGAAGAAGCGCGACGGCGACATCGAGCGCGTGGTCGTCGCTGGTTGTCTCGTGCAGCGCTTCCGTCACGACCTCGAGGCGCAGTTTCCCGAGGTCGATCTGTTCAGCGAGATCTCGGACTACCGCGCGTTGGCGCAGGGCGTGCGCGCCTTGACCGAGGGCAAGGCCGGAGTGCCGCGCTATCTCGAAGGCCCAGAGACGAAGCCCGCCGATCGCGAAGGCGCGCGGCTCCTCTCTACGCCGAAGAGCTACGCGTACCTGCGCATCAGCCACGGTTGCGACCACCTGTGCTCGTTCTGTGCGATCCCCTCGATTCGCGGGAAACACCGCTCGAAAACGCTGGCCGACGTCGTCCTCGAAACCGAGGAACTCGTGTCGAGCGGCGTGCGCGAGCTCGTCATCGTCGCCGAGGATTCGACGGCCTGGGGTCGCGAGCACGGCCAAGAACTACCCGACGCCGTCGAAGCGATCGCGAAGGTCTCCGGCGTGCAGCGCGTGCGCGTGATGTACGCGTACCCGAACCGTTTCCCGTGGCGCCTGACCGAAGTCATGCGCGCTCATCCCGCCGCGGTGCCGTACCTCGACATCCCGATCCAGCACATCGCGACGAACGTGCTGCGCGCGATGCGCCGCCACGGTTCGGGCGATCAGGTGCGCAAGATCCTCGATCGGCTGCGCGAAGAAGTGCCGGGCATCACTCTGCGCACGACCGTATTGGTCGGATTTCCCGGCGAGACGGACGCGGACGCGGAAGAGCTCGCGAAGTTCGTCGAGGAGTACGAGCTCGGCCGCTTGGGCACGTTCACGTACTCGCCCGAGCAAGGCACGAGCGCGTGGGGGATGGCCGGCGAAGTGCCGCCCAACATCGCACTCGAACGCGAGAAAGCCGTGCAAGCCGCGCGCGACCGCGTGCTGCGCAAAACGCAGAAGGCGCGGGTCGGCAGCGAACTCGACGTGCTCATCGACGAGATCCACGAGCGCGGCAAAGTCCTCGTCGGCCGCCCCGCGAGCGACGCGCCCGAGGTCGACCTGGTCGCCGTCGTGCGCGGCGTGAAGTCGGCGCGCGTCGGCGACATCGTGCGCGCGAAGGTCGAAGCGATCGACGCGGAGTCGAACCTCGTCTGCCGAGCGATCAAGACCCACCGTTGATGATCGGGCCGGGCTCGGTCATTCGCCGAATCTCTTGGCCTCGACAATCCGCGCGGGCCCGTTCGATGCGTCGGCGAAATCGGCCCGGAATTGCCCCGCGATAACACCTGGAGACCTGCGTGGTCCGGCCGGCCGACCACCTCGGAGTTGCACTCCATGCCGTCACCTTGCGCCGCTCAATGACGGCATGGTGAGCAGATCGCACCAGCAGCGTTCTCAGGCCCCGACAACTTCTTGGAGCACAACGATCGCAACCAGGGTGGTACCCGCCCTGGGCCTGCGGCATCCTGTCCCCCGATGGGCGTCTTCGAGCACTGGCCGAACCGGATCACGGCTCTGCGATTCCTAGGTGCCCTCGGCGTGTTCGCGATCCTGGCTGCCGAGGGGAACCGCGAGGCGCGCGAGATCCCGCTCGATCGATCGTGGATCCATTGGGCGTTCTGGACGTTCGTCATCGTCGCCGCGTCCGACGTCCTCGACGGTTGGCTGGCGCGGCGCGGCAACCACGTCACGGCGTTCGGTCGCATCGCCGATCCGTTCGTCGACAAGGTGCTCGTCATGGGCACGATGGTCTTCTTGGCCGTCATGCCGTGGTCACGGCCGTGGTTCCCGGCTTGGATCGTCGTCGTGATCCTGGCGCGGGAGTTCCTCGTCACGGCCGTCCGCGGCTACGTCGAGAGCCGTGGCGGAACGCTCCCCGCCGACTGGTTCGGCAAGGTCAAGATGTTCGCGCAGTGCCTCGCGGTCGGGATCGTCATGGGCCTCCACGCTTTCGACCTTCCGGAATGGTTCCAACGATTCTGCGATTCGGCGGGGCACGTGTTCGTGTGGCTCACCCTGCTCACCTCGATGGGGTCCGCGTGGGCGTACTTGTCGCGCACGCGCCGCTACTTGTTGGAGACCACGAGTTGAGCCGTATCAAGGACGCGATCGTGGGCAAGGCACGCGCGAACGCCAGCGATCCGAACGTGCCGCCGCCGCCGGGAGGACGCTGGGCGAACCGCGCCAAGCTCGCGATGGTCTCGTTCGGCTTCCTCGGCTGTTCGCCGTTCGCGCCGGGAACCGTGGGAACTCTCGGCGGCGTCCTCGTCGCATGGTTGCTCGCGAGCACGGCGAACTTCCCGATCTGGGCCGCGGTCGTGTGTCTCGCGCTCTACGCGATCACGCTGCCGCTCGGTCCGTGGGCGGAGAAGTACGCCGGCAAGAAGGATCCCGGGATCTTCGTGGTCGACGAGGTCATCGGCTACTTGATCACCGTCGCGTGGATGAAGGGGCCGAGCCCGCTCGCGCTCGCTGTCGCCTTCTTCGTCTTCCGTTTCTTCGACATCGTCAAGCCGCCGCCCGCGCGTCAACTCGAGCACGTCGGCGGCGGTCACGGCATCCTGCTCGACGATGTCGCCGCCGGATTTTGGGGCCTACTCGTCGTCATGATCCCGGCGCGTCTCCTGTTCCCCGAACTTCCTTGGACCGTTTGAGGAACACCTGAAGTGGCCCGATCGAAGCCTGGATCCGACATGAAGCTCTCGGGGGCGCGTCTCGCGTCCCGCTTCGCGATCACGATGAGCGTCGTGCTCGGTGTGGTGATGCTCGCCGCGGGTGCGTTCCTCTACTCGCGCGTCACGCAAGCGGCGTCCAAGATCCAGGAAGATGCGTTCGTCCAGGCCGCGCTGAACCAAGGGCCGCTCCTCGAACAACTCGCGGCGGATCACGATCGTGCGCTCCGAGGCCTAGGGCCCGACGCGTCGAAGGCGCGACTCGAAGCGGCACACTCGGTCGAGTTTCGGCCGATCGCGGAGTTCGCCGGCGGCGACGTCAAGCGTCGCGAAGTTCGCTACGGACCGAAGTTCGACCAAGACGGTTTCCTTTATCAATGGAAGTCGACCGTTCCGCCTCTCGTCGTGCCCGCGAAGACGAAGGAGCAAGCGGGGGAGGGTCTTTTCGGCCTGATTCTCGGCGTCACGCTGGCCGTCATCCTCGTCGGCGCGCTCGTCGCGTACTTCGTCGGCAACGCGGTCTCGCGTCCGCTGGAAATGATCGTCGACGACATCGCGCAGATCAGTCGCGGCGATCTGCGTCACAGGACGCGCGTGCGTTCCGGCGGCGAGGTCATGTTGCTCGCGAAGTCGATCGACCGCATGGCCGGGAACCTCGAGGCCGCGCAGGATGCCGAGCGCGAGCTCAACAAGCGCGAGCGCGAACTGGCCCTCGCCGCCGAAGTGCGCGAGGCCCTGGTGCCGGAGTCCACGCCCGCGATCGCGGGTTACGACCTCGGTGCACTGCACATCGATTCGCCCACGCCGGGCGGCGACTTCTACGAGTTCGTGCAGCTCGAAGGCGGCCAGGTCGGGCTCCTCGTGTGCGAGGTCTCGGGGCGCGGCATCCCGGGCGCGATGATCGGCGCGATCGCGCGTTCGTACTTGCGCGTCGAACTGTCACGCGGATCCGACGTCGCGGCGGCGCTCCAACGCGTGAACCGCGAGCTCGCGCGCGATGTTCGCCGCGGCATGTACGTCACGGCGCTCTACGTGCTCGTGGATCCCGCGCAAGGCCGCGCTACGGTCGCGTGCGCCGGACACAAGATGCCGCTGGTGCGTTACTCCGCCGCCGAGAAGTCGATCCGACTCGTGCAGCCCGAGGGTATTGCGTTGGGTTTCGACAAGGGGCCCGTCTTCGATCGCACGTTGCAGGTCGTGCAGGTCGCGCTCGAGCCCGGTGATCGGCTGCTGCTCGCCAACACAGGGCCGGTGCGCGTCGTCGATTCCGCCGGCGCCGAGATCGGTGAAAAGGCCTTCTACAAGCTGGTGCTGAAGAATTCAGAGCTCGGGACCGACGCGCTGCTCGCGAAGCTCGAGTCCGACCTGCGCAACCACGCCGGCGAGACCGCGTTCCCGGGCGACATTTCCATCGTCTCGATCGCGCGCCGGAGCTGATCGTGGAGATCGCGGAGTTCCAAAAGCTCATCGAGGCGATTTACGGCGCGCGGGACCGCGCCCGCGGCCTTCCGGCCACGCACATGTGGTTCGGCGAGGAGGTCGGCGAGCTGACCCGCGCTCTGCGTCGCAATCGCCACGACGAGCTCGAAGGTGAGTTCGCCGACGTCCTGGCGTGGCTCACGACGATGGCCTCGATGTCGGGCATCGATCTCGAAGCGGCCGCGCGCAAGAAGTACGGCACTGGTTGTCCGCGCTGCCACGCAACGCCCTGCGCGTGTCCGTGAGACACTGCGCGCATGACGGGGGAAGGAGAGCTCACGGCGCGATTCCCGTTCGCCGAGCCCGACGAGGGATCCGCTGCGAAGAGCGCGAGAACTCCGGGTCGGCGCGGAAGTGAAGCGCCGGTCGATTCCGCTCCCGCGGCCGCCACATTCCGAGTCTTCGCCGACGTCGCGCTGAATCGGCCGGTCCGCAACGAGTTCACCTACGGTGTTCCGCCCGAGTTCGAAGCGTCCGTCGCACCCGGTGTGCGCGTCGCCGTTCCGTTCGGGCCGAAGCGCGAAGTCGGCGTCGTCACCGCTCTGCGTGCGGAAGGACCGGTGCGGGGCAAGGCGCGCCCGATCGCCGCCGTGCTCGACGAAGAGCCGCTCGTCGACGCGAAGCTCCTCGAGCTCGCGCGTTGGATGGCGGCCTATTACGGGTGTTCGTGGGGCGAGGCTCTGGCCGCGATCCTCCCCTCCGCTTTGAAGCGCGAAGGCGGCGCGCGTCGCGTCCCGTGGATCGGTGCCGCGGACGGCGTCGGCATCGATCAACTCGCGCAAATCGAGAAGTCGAATCCCCGGCACCATCGGCTGCTGCGCGTGCTGCTCGATCTCGGTGCACCGATCGAGACGCGCGAAGTGTGCAAGCGTGCGAACTTGTCGCCCGCGTACGCGCAGTGGCTCGTGCGCAAGGGGCTCGCGCGTGTCGAGTTGCACGAGATCGCGACCGATCCGCTCGCGGGGCCGGCGCCTTCGCGTGAGCGTCCCGCGGTGCTTTCGCCGGATCAGGAACGCGCGGTGACGGAGATCGCGACTTCCGTCGAAGAGGGGAAATACGCCACGTTCCTGCTCCAAGGCGTCACCGGCAGTGGGAAGACCGAGGTCTACTTGCGCGCGATCGAGCGCGCGCTCGCGCTGGGCCGCGGCGCGATCGTGATCGTGCCCGAGATCTCGCTGACACCGCAGACGGTCGGGTGGTTTCGCTCGCGTTTCGGACGCGTGGCCATCCTGC
>Ga0163149_10001867_pt1 | contig 26356 bp, 13 predicted proteins | sample OliLakLV19MP5G1_FD_148604 | JGI IMG/M metagenome (GOLD analysis project Ga0163149, IMG submission 148604) | Freshwater microbial mat bacterial communities from Lake Vanda, McMurdo Dry Valleys, Antarctica - Oligotrophic Lake LV.19.MP5.G1 | ecosystem: Environmental > Aquatic > Freshwater > Lake >... | reverse complement strand
GCCGCGCTTACGCAGCGCCGGTGGGCGAAGTGGAGCAGGCGATCGCACAGATCTGGCAGGAACTGCTGGGGTTGGAGCGGGTCGGCCGCAACGACCACTTCTTCGAACTGGGTGGGCACTCGTTGCTGGTGATGCAGCTGGTGATCCGTGTGCGCGACCAGTTCCACGTCGACGTTCCGCTGCGTGATCTGTTCGAGAAGCCGACGCTTTCCGTTCTGGCGGACGCCGTCAGTGCGTTGCAGTTGAAGGTGTTCCTTGGCGACGAGTTGGCCGACATGCGCGGTGAGCTCGACGAATTGTCCGAAATTGAGCTGCAGAAGATCCTGGAGCGGGAGGCGATGGAATGAGCGTTGAGACCCCCAACTTGGCAGAACTCAAGCAGGCCATCCTGCGTTCCCGGCTGAAACGCCGCATCGATCACCATGTTGCTGAAGGCGGAGAGGCGACCTTGCCGATCACCGATCGCAGTGCGCCCCTGCCGCTGTCGTGGGCACAGCAGCGCCTGTGGTTCCTCAGTCAGCTCGACCCCGCGGCGGGCGCCGCGTATCACATGCCAGTCGCCCTGCGCTTGAGCGGTGCATTGAATCGCGAAGCGCTGCAGGCGACGTTGGACCGGGTGATTGCGCGCCATGAGAACCTGCGCACGTCCTTCGTCGGAGCGAACGGTACGCCGATGCAGAAGATTGCGCCGGAGGACAGCGGCTTCAGCCTGATCGAACACGATCTTAGTGCACTAGATGCCAACGCGCAGGAGCAGGCAGTGGCGCAACTCGGTGCTAGTGAGGCGCGCGCTCCGTTCGATCTGGCGACTGGGCCGCTGATTCGCGGACGTCTATTGCGTCTCGCCGAGCAGGAGCACGTACTGTTCTTCACCCAGCATCACATCGTTTCCGACGGCTGGTCAATCGGCGTATTGATCAAGGAAGTCAGCGCCTTATACGCAGCCTTCAGCCGAGGTCAGGCCGATCCGCTACCACCGTTGGCGATCCAGTATGCGGACTATGCCGCATGGCAACGGCAATGGCTGCAAGGCAAAGCACTGCAGAGCCAGATCGATTTCTGGCGCAATCACTTGACGGGCGCGCCGGCCCTGCTGGAACTTCCAGCCGATCGGCCGCGCCCGCCGATGCAAAGCTATGCCGGCGATCGTGTCGACCTGCGCCTGACACCAGAACTGAGCACGGCGCTGCGCCAGTTGTCGCAGCGTCATGGCAGCACGCTGTTCATGACATTACTGGCGGCCTGGTCGGCGCTGTTGTCTCGCTTGAGCGGGCAGACCGATGTCGTGGTGGGAAGCCCGGTGGCCAATCGCCGACGCAGCGAAGTCGAACCGTTAATCGGCTTCTTCGTCAATACACTCGCGTTGCGCGTCGCGGTCGATATGGAGTCCACCGTCGCCGAGTTGCTGGCACAGGTCAAGGCAACGACGTTGGATGCCTATGCGCACCAAGACGTACCGTTCGAGCAGGTCGTCGAAGCCTTGCAACCCCAGCGCACGCTGAGTTACAGCCCGGTGTTCCAGACCATGCTGGCATTCAACAACACGCCCAGCGGCGGCGAGCTGGACTTGCCGGGCTTGCGCCTGTCGCGAATGGGTAGTGCGCGTCATACAGCGCATTTCGATCTGGAACTCTCGCTCAGGGAGACCGGCGAGACGCTGGAGGGGAATGTTGGCTTCACCAGTGACCTGTTCGACCGTGACACTGTAGTTCGTCTGGTCGGATACTTCGTCACGCTGTTGCAGGGAATGGTGGCCGATGACACGCAGCCGATCGGCCGCCTGCCTTTGTTGTCGACATCAGAGCGCGCTCAAGTACTGACTGGATTCAACGCGACGCGCACGGCGCATCAATTCGATCGCCCAGTTCAGTCATTATTCGAGGATCAGGTGCGGCGTCAGCCGGACGCGATCGCTGCGGTATTCGACGCGCAGACCCTGACTTATTCCGAGCTCAACCGACGCGCCAACCAGCTCGCACATCGCCTGATCGCGCTCGGCGCAAGGCCCGATCAACGCGTGGCGATGTGCGTTGAACGCGGTCTGGATCTGCTGATCGGCGTGCTTGGTATTCTCAAGGCAGGCGCGGCCTATGTGCCGCTGGATCCCGCCTATCCGGCGGATCGCCTTGCCTACATGCTGGACAACAGCGCGCCGGTGGCGTTGTTGACGCAGGCGAATTTGCGCGACATCGGGTTGCCGAAAACTGCGGTGCCAGTGCTGGTGCTGGACAATGGAGCGCTGGCCGCCGAGCCCGACCACAATCCACAGGTCGTTGGCCTGAGGCCGGAACACCTGGCCTATGTCATCTATACCTCCGGCTCGACTGGACAGCCCAAGGGCGTGGCCATGCCGCATGCGCCCTTGCTCAATTTGATCAATTGGCAATGCGCGGTAGCCGACAGCGCCCGCGGCGAGAAAGTGCTGCAGTTCTCGGCGCTCGGCTTCGATGTCGCGTTTCAGGAAATCTTCTACACCCTGAGCTCCGGTGGCTGCTTGATGTTGCTGCGCGAGGAGACTCGTCAGGATCCATTTACGCTTGTCGAGTTCATCAAGACCGCAGCAGTGGAGAGAATCTTCCTTCCGTTTGTTGCGTTCCAGGGACTGGTAGCAGCTGCGGAACGTGAGGGTGAGCTATTGCCGTCACTGAAGCATGTGGTCACTGCAGGCGAACAGCTGTTCGTGACTGCGGCGATACGGAGTTTCTTCGCGCGCCTGCCGCAAAGGCGCCTGCACAACCATTACGGTCCCACTGAAACCCATGTCGTCACTGCGCACACGCTGTCGGATGACTCCGCCAATTGGCCGGTGACTCCGCCGATTGGCCGGCCGATCTGGAATAGCCAGATCTTCATTCTCGATGCCCGCTTGCAACCGGTACCACTGGGCGTGATTGGTGAGTTGTATATCGGCGGTGCCGGCGTGGCACGCGGTTACCTGCACCGAGACGAGTTGAGCGCAGAACGCTTCCTGCCCGATCCGTTCTCGGATGTGCCCGCTGCGAAGATGTACCGGACCGGCGATCTGGGCCGCTGGCTCAGCAATGGGGCCATCGAGTACTTGGGGCGCAACGATTTCCAGATCAAGATCCGTGGGTTTCGCGTCGAGCTGGGTGAGATCGAGGCGAAGCTTTCAGCGTGCGACGGAGTGCGCGAAGCGGTGGTGATGGCGGGCGATGACAACGCCGGCGGCAAGCGGCTGGTCGCATATGTGCTGCCACAGGACGGGGCGGAGATATCGGCGCCCGAGCTGCGCGCTGCGCTGTCGCTCGGCCTCGCTGAGTACATGATTCCAAGTGCCTTCGTGCGCGTTACGTCATGGCCGTTGACGCCCAACGGCAAGCTGGATCGCAAGGCTTTGCCAGCGCCCGACCAGACCGCCATGGCGAGCCGTGAGTACGAGGCACCGCTGGGCGAGGTGGAGCACGTTGTGGCGCAGGTATGGCAGCAGTTGCTCGGGCTGGAGCGGGCCGGGCGCAACGATAATTTCTTCGAGCTGGGTGGGCACTCACTGCTGGCGATACAACTGGTAACGCGCCTGCGTCAGGCGCTGGGCGCGGAGCTGCCGCTGCGCGAAGTTTTCGCGCAACCGACGCTGCAAGCCATGGCGCGCGCCCTGGCTGCTGCGGATGGTGTTGAACACACGGCGATCGCTGTGGCGGATCGCAGCAAAGCCCTGCCCGCATCATGGTCGCAGCAGCGGCTTTGGTTTCTGGACCAGCTCGACCACGCAGCGGGTGCGGCATACCACATGCCGGCGGCATTGCGGCTGATCGGCGTGCTGGATCGCGCGGCCTTGCAGGCAACGTTGGATCGCGTAGTCGCGCGGCACGAAAATCTGCGCACCAGCTTTGTCGGAAAAGACGGATCACCAATCCAGGTGATCGCACCGCAGGCCTGCGGTTTTACTTTGCTCGAGCACGATTTGCGCGCGCTGGATGTTGATGCGAAGGAAATCGTGGTGGCCGCACTTGTTGCCAGTGAGGCGCGTGCGCCCTTCGATCTGGCCGCTGGCCCGCTGATCCGCGGTCGCGTGCTGCGTCTGGGTGAACTCGAACACGTGCTGCTGATTACCCAGCACCACATTATCAGCGACGGTTGGTCGCTCGGTCTGCTGGTCAAGGAGGTTGGCGCGCTGTACACGGCATTCAGTCAGGGACAGCCCGATCCGCTGCCTTCGCTGGCCATCCAGTACGCCGATTATGCTGCTTGGCAACGGCAGTGGCTGCAAGGTGATGTGCTGTGGGCGCAGCTCGATTTCTGGCGTAGGCACCTCGGCGGCGCGCCAGCTTTGTTGGAACTGCCGACGGATCATCCGCGTCGGCCGATGCAAAGCCATGCCGGAGATCGCGTGAAGTTCTGCCTGTCACCCGAACTGACGGCGGCGCTGCGCAATATGTCGCAACGCCATGGAATCACCTTGTTCATGAGCTTGTTGGCTGGCTGGTCCATTCTGCTTTCGCGCCTGAGCGGACAAAGTGATGTCGTCGTCGGCACGCCGGTAGCCAATCGTGGCCGTGCGGAGATCGAACCGCTGCTCGGCTTCTTCGTCAACACGTTGGCGCTGCGTGTCGATGTCACGAGCAACGCGACCGTGGCCGAGCTGCTGTCGAAAATAAAAGCGATAACGGTGGGCGCCTATGCGCATCAGGATGTGCCGTTCGAGCAGGTTGTCGAGGCTTTGCAACCCGAGCGCAACTTGAGTTACAGCCCGCTGTTCCAGACCATGCTGGCTCTGGACAACACACCCGGCGAAGGCGCGCTGACACTGCCCGGCCTGGAGCTGCAGCCAGTTGTTACTGCACGCCACACTGCACATTTCGATCTGGAGCTGGGTGTTGTCGATACTGGCGACACGCTGGAGGGCAATTTCGTCTTTGCCTCGGATCTGTTTGAACGCCGCACCGTTGAGCGCTTTGCCGGATATCTGCTCAACTTGCTGCAGGGCATGGTAGCCAACGACACGCAATCGGTTGGGCGTCTTACGCTGTTGCCGGCACTTGAACGGGCGCTGCTGCTGGACGGTTTCAACAGCATCCACGCGTCGCAGCCGCAAGAGCAGTTGATCCACATTCTGTTCGAGCAACAGACGGATCGCGATCCCGCTGCGACCGCGCTGGTTTTTGAAGATCGCACGCTCAGCTATGCCGAATTGAATCAGCGTGCCAATCAGGTCGCCCATCATCTGATCGGACTGGGCGTTCAGCCCGACGATCGCGTCGGGCTCTGCGTCGGGCGCAGTCTGGAAATGGTCATCGGCCTGCTCGGCATCCTCAAGGCCGGTGGCGCCTACGTCCCCCTGGACCCGGCCTATCCAGTCGATCGTTTGAGCTACATGCTCGAAGACAGCGCACCGGTGGCGGTGCTCACGCAGTCGGTGTTGCGAGACGGACTGCCGTTTCTGGCCTCGGTCGGGAAGCCGGTTGTGGTGCTGGACGACGAAAGCCTGTCGCAGCTGCCCGAAATCAATCCTGACGCGCAAGCCTTGGGCGTGACCCCCGGACACTTGGCTTATGTGATCTATACGTCAGGTTCGACCGGGCAGCCCAAGGGCGTGATGGTTGAACACCGCAGCGTGATCAACCTGATGCACGTGCACGTGGCCAACTGCCGAATGAAAGCAGGCGATCGCTTGCTGCAGTTCGCCTCGTATTCATTCGACGCGTCCGTCGAAGAAATCTTTCCGGCCTTGTCGGTCGGCGCCACCGTTGTCCTGCGTCCTGCCAATCTGATCGCTGCCGACGCGTCATTCGTTGCCTTTCTGCAAGAACAGCGGATCGACACCGTCGACCTGCCGACCGCATTCTGGCACCAGTGGTCGCAACAGGTCGCGGCGGGCCTCAGTTTGCCTGGCGATACGCTGCGCCTGGTGATCGTCGGCGGCGAAAAGCTCGAACAACGCTACCTCGCATCCTGGATGGCGAATCCCATCACGCGGGCTTGCGAAGTACTCAACACGTACGGCCCGACCGAGGCGACTGTCTACGCCACGTCGATCGCACTCGATGCCTCGGCAGCGTTGCCGGCGCGTGAGGTCTGCATCGGGCGGCCGGTTGCGAATACGCGAATCTATGTGCTCGACGAACTCCTGCAACCGGTGCCGATGGGCGTGGTCGGGGAAATACATATTGGCGGTACGCAGGTCGCGCGCGGTTATCTCGATCGGCCTGAGCTGACGGCGGAGCGCTTCGTTGCTGATCCATTCTCCAAGACACCGAAGGCGCGCATGTACAAGACCGGTGATCTGGGTCGCTGGCTGAGCGATGGCACGATCGAATATCTGGGGCGCAATGATTTTCAGGTGAAAATCCGCGGCTTTCGCATTGAGCTGGGCGAGATTGAAGCGAAGCTGTCGGCCTGTGCCGGAGTGCGCGAGGCGATAGTGATCGCGCGCGAAGACAACGAGGGAGACAAGCGTCTGGTGGCGTATGTGGTGGCAGACCAAGATGTAGAACTGTCGACCGCTGATCTGCGCAGCGCGCTCGCGTTGGTGCTGGCCGAGCACATGGTGCCGAGCGCCTTCGTGCGCCTGGCGGCGCTGCCGCTGACGCCCAATGGCAAGCTTGATCACAAGGCATTGCCGGCTCCGGATCAGTCGGCCGTGGTCAGTCGTGCTTACCAGGCGCCGGATGGTCCCATCGAGAGCGTCGTAGCAGACATCTGGCTGCGACTGCTCGGGCTGCAAAAAATCGGTCGCAACGACCATTTCTTTGAACTGGGCGGACACTCACTTTTGGCGATCAAGCTAATCCACGAAGTCAAAGCGCATCTGGGCGTGACGCTGCCGCTTGCCGCGGTATTTTCTTCGCCGACCATTGCTGCCCTGGCAGCATTGGCGGAGGCCGGGCCACAGCACAAGTCTCTGATCGTGCCGCTGCAAAGCACGGGTCAGGGCAGGCCCCTGTTCTGCATTCATCCGATCGGTGGGCAGGTTTCCTTCTACCAGTCGCTGGCCAGGCAATTCGCCGGCCGCTATCCGGTGTACGGAGTGCAATCCCCCGAGGTCATTGGACTGTCGTTGCGGCTCGATTCGGTTGAGGCAATGGCAGCAGCGTATGCGGCTGCAATACAAGCCACGCAAGCCGTTGGTCCGTATCGACTGCTGGGCTGGTCGTCCGGCGGTCTGATCGCGGCGGCCATTGCCAGGCACTTGATCGATCGCGGCTTCGAGGTCGAATACCTGGGCCTGGTCGATTCGCATCTGATGTCAGCGTTTGCTGACATGAGCGACGACATGCTCATGTTGGAAGCATTGCGTAGCGAAATGCACAGCCGCGGACTGGTGGCCGGAAACAGGTCGCAGGTACCGCCTGGTCTGGAGCAGCTCTCGATCAGCGATCTTCTCGCGATGGACTTCGCGCGCGTCGCCGCGTATGCGCAGTCCTGGGGGTGGGCAGATTTCAGTCGCGAGACGTTCGAGCATCTGCAACAACAGGTACCTGTTACACGTCACCATCTCAGGCTGCTCTCCCGATTCCGGCCGGTCCTGGTGGCCGCGCCGTTGCAGGTGTTTTGGTCCGGAGAGCCGGTGGACGAAGAGACTATTGGCCCTTCCGACTACGGCCAGACAGCGGTCGTTGCCGAGCCCAGAGCAGGTGCTACACACTGGGTCGGTGCTGACCACTACGCCATGTTGGCCGAGCCCCATGTCCGGCGTGTCGCTGGCGCGATCGCGACCTTCCTCAACGAGCAACACTGGGCCCCGACAACGAGCACGAGCTTCCGGGCGATCGCCAAACCATTGGCGGAGGCGCTTGCGTGAAGATCACCGCACTGCAATCCACACCGTGGCTGGTTCGTACGCCTGCGCCTGGCCGCCAGATGCGACTGTTCTGCTTTTCCTATGCTGGCGGCAATGCATTCAATTTCTTCCGCTGGCAGGAATCGCTGGACAGTTCCATCGAGGTCGCGGCGGTGCAACTGCCAGGACGTGGTGCGCGCATCGCGGAGACACCGATCGCCTCGATGTCGACCTTGCTCCGGGCATTGGCGCCCGTGCTGGCGCAGCGCGACGAATTGCCCTTTGCATTCTTTGGGCACAGCGTTGGTGCGCTGGTTGCATTCGAGCTGACCCGCTATCTGCAGCTTCACGGACTCAGTCTGCCGCGTCACTTGTTTCTGTCCGGCTGCCAGGCGCCGCAATTTCGCAGTCCATCTCGACAGTTGCATCTGTTGTCGGACGACGCGTTCATGGCAGTGCTTGGTCATTACAACGGCACACCTCCTGATGTTTTGCAAAACACCGAACTGATGCAGTTGTTGCTGCCGACGATCCGCGCCGACTTCGCACTCGCTGAAGACTATCGCTACCGTTCTGGCCCCCTCCTGCCGCTGCCGATCAGCGTGTTTGCTGGTCGGGACGACGACAACAAAGCGTCAGGACAAGTCGAAGGTTGGGCCAAGGAAACCGCCGAGGCGTGCCAGGTCACCTGGTTCAACGGTGGTCATTTCTTCGTCAACAGCGATCGCGATGCAGTGCTGAACAGGCTTCAAGTGGAGCTGCTGGCGCTGCGTCGATCGCCAACCGCGGCCAATGGCTTGGGTGAGTCGGCGCGCAGGGCGTAGTGGCGGCAAGTGCTCGATACTCGTAGTCGCTTCGCGCCGCAGGCCGACGCCAGAACAAAAAAGAAAATTTAGAACCATTAGGGAACCTCTGAACGAGTCCGGAGCCGCGATAGCCCCCTGCGTCAGGGGGCGAAAAACCGCAGGTTGAACAGCTCCGCTGTTGAGAGCGGGGGTTTGGCAAGCAATAAGCAGTGTGGCGAAGACGAAGTGGTGACCTATTCAGATCTTCCTTAGGGAACCTCTGAACAAGTCCGAAGACCGTGACAGCCCACTGAGTCAGGGGGCAAAAACCGCAGGTTTTGGGGGTGTGGCAAGCAATAAGCTGGGTAGCGAAGACGAAGTGGTGACTTATTCAGACCTTCCTTAGGAGTCAGCAATGAAAGTAAATCCGTTGTTTTCGACACTCGAACATCATCCAGTGGTGATCACCCCCGGCTCGGATCCCAGCCTGGGCGCATTGCACGAATACCTCGCAGCCAGTGAAGAAGAAATCCGCACGCTACTCACGCGTCACGGCGGCGTTTTGTTTCGCGGCTTCGCGCTGAACGGCGCCGATGATTTTCGCGATTGCTCAGAGCGCCTGGGGACCAAGGCGTTCGACTACATCGGCGGTAACTCACCGCGCAGCCGAGTCGCGAGCGACGTCTATACCTCCACCGAACACCCGGCGTCGGAGGTGATTTCCCTGCACAACGAAATGTCCTATCTGCCGAGCTGGCCGCGCCGCCTGCTGTTTTACAGCGCGGTGCCAGCCAGCTCTGGTGGGCAGACTTCGTTGGCAAGCAGCATTGATGTGTTACGCGCGGTCCCGCAAGAAATCACCGACGTGTTGCGCAAGAAGAAAATCAATTACATCCGCAACCTTCAGTCGACCATCCCGTTGGGCAAAAACTGGCAGACGACGTATCAGACACAGGATCGCGCCGAGGTCGAAAGCATCGTTGCCGAACAGGGTTCGACCTGCCAATGGCGCGCAGATGGCACCTTGCGGGTTTCAACGCACTGCGAGGCATGCACAACGCATCCAGTGACTGGTGACGAAGTGTGGTTCAACCAAGCCGAGCAATGGCACCCGTCTGCGCTGAATCCTGCGGTGCGAGGAATGTTCGAGCAGATGGTCGGCAAGGGCAATCTGCCACATGAATGCGAGTATGGCGACGATGAACCAATGGCAGAGGAGTCGCTCGCGGAAATTCGCAGTGCGCTTCAGCGCAGCAAATTGCTCTTCGATTGGCAGCGCAGCGATCTGCTGATGATCGACAACCTGCTGATGATGCACGGCCGCGAGTCATTCAAGGGGGAGCGCAAGACGCTTGCCTATCTGTCTGCGACTTGACGCACACGCTTGGTGAAAAAGCCGCGTAATAACCGTCTTTCGCTCAGCCTCACCGATAACAGGCGTGGTCGAGCCGTATTTGCCACTGATCGGCAACTCTTTGCGGAGTTGCAGAGCTACTTTTTGGATGAATCAATGAAACCGAAACTGTGTCGTTTCCCCATCAACGGTGCAAACGTGATGTTTCTGCTTGGCGCTTGCACCTGCGGGCCGTCCTGGGCCGGCATCGTCGTGGATGGCAAGCTGGATGAGCCGGAATGGGCGCAGGCACATCGTTACGAAGATTTCAAAGTGTCCGTTCCCTATCGCCTGAGCGCCCCGGACCCCGGCACGGCGACGGGTGCGATGCTGATTTCCACGCCGGACGGAGTGGCCGTGGCGTTCGATCTTGAGCAGTCCGCGGCCTTTGCTCGCGTCAAGCCGCGGCTGGAGCGCGATCAGGACGACGCCGCCGACAGCGTCAATTTCATCATCGATTTTGATGGCGACGGGCGCGCGGCATACAGCTTCAGCGTTGGGCTCTCGGGTTCAATCCAGGACGGAGTGGTCAGCAATGAAAACGTGTCTGATCTTGACTGGGACACCGACTGGAGTTGGGCAGTCAGTGAAAGCGCGGAAGGTTGGCAGGTGGAAATACTCATTCCATGGACTGTGGCACCAATGCGCAGCACGGACACCGCGCTGCGCAATGTAAATGTCTACTTCAGCCGGGTGATCGGCAGCAACGGAGAGCGTCAGGCGTTTCCCGCACTGTCGGTCGATCGCGGAAAATTCATTTCCGGATTTGAGCGCGTCGAAATTGCGCAGTATCGAAAAGCCCTTTTCCACTACTGGCCTTACCTGACCGCGAACCACGACCTGATCGATGGCAAAACCAAGTTCAACGCTGGCGTCGACTTGTTTTGGAAACCTTCGCCGAATTTCCAGCTCAGCGCGACGGTGAATCCCGACTTCGGCCAGGTTGAATCCGACGCGCTGGTGATCAACTTCGACGCTGTCGAGACTTTCTTCAGCGACCGGCGGCCGTTCTTCACCGAGAATCAGAGCATCTTCAATCTAGGCACGACAGATTCCGGTCGCCTGATTCACACCCGCCGCATCGGCGACGAGGCCGACGATGATTCTGGCGCCAGCGATATCGACGCGGCAATCAAGTTGAACGGCTCGGTCGGTGCGCTCGGTTATGGTGTGCTTGCAGCTACCGAGCACGGCGACGCCGGTCGCGACTTCTATGCCGCGCGCCTGCAATACCCGTGGAGTGATGGCCTGAATATCGGCTGGCTGGGCTCGTATGTCGAACGACCCTACCTCGATCGCAGTGCGCAAGTGCAGGCGGTTGATGTCAGCTGGAAACCCGACGACAACGTCGTGCTGAATGCCCAGGCGATTGGCAGCTTCATCGAGGAAGGCGGTAACAGCGTCGATGACAGCGGCGTCTGGGCGCTGGTCAACTGGACACCTTCCGATAGCTGGAGGTACCGGCTGACGGCCACTCATTTCGGCAACCGGCTCGATTTCAACGATCTGGGCTACCAGCGTCGTGCCAGTCTCAACGATGCCCGGATCGCAGCTGACTACATCTATCGCGTACAGGACGATACCGCCAGCCTGCGCAGTATCAATTGGTTCGCGGAGCTGCAAGGGCGCAGCAACGATCATGGCGAACGTTTGCCGAGCACGCTGGTCTTGCTCAACAACTACAGCCTGCGCAACGGCAACGCGCTGAATTTCAACACCAGCCTGACCAATTCTGGCTGGAACGATCTGATCTCGCGCGGCAACGGGCTGTGGCGGCAATCAGCCCGCCACCGCACGGAAGCCGAGTTCGTCAGTCGACGCTACGGCGAATGGGCGCTGGGCGCGGCTTTGACTTTGCTGCCGCGCGGATTGTCGGCGGCGTCGACGCGCGAATGGACGTTGAGTGCCAACTGGTACCCGAGCGACGCATTCAATGCTGCGCTCGAGTTCGGGCCCGACACGACCGGCGACTGGCTGATCTGGGAGGGCGGTCGTGATTTCGGCCGTTACGCTCGGCGCGGAAATTTCGTCGGCCTCAATATGAGCTGGTTTCCAGGTCTACGGCATGAATTGCGACTGAAGTCGGAATGGCTGGCGATCCGCGCGCAAGGCGGAAGGCGATACACCCTGCTGACTTCGGGGCAGATGCAGGCTGCGGGTGAGGACTTGCCGGACTTCGACATCAACACACTGGGTCTGCAACTGCGTTACCGGTACTTGCTGGGTCCGCAGTCCGATGTCTTCGTCGCCTATTCACGTGGTGGTGCCCTGCGCCAGGAGCGCGATCCGCTTGGAACGCCAGACCTGTTCCAGGAGGCCTGGGACCTGCGTGACTCGGATCAGTTTCTGGTCAAGGTCCGGTACCGTTTCTGAAACAGTCGATCCGATCTACGACACAAACTCCAGGGGTCAGGTTCGAGGCCGAAGGCGGCAAGCACATTGGCGTAGTGTCAGCGCGAACGAGTGACAACAACGGGGCTGTGCGATGGGCGCGGCGGAGAACCGCTGGCAGCTGCCGACGCTGCCGCGCACCAACTCAACAACAACTCAGGAGGTCGTTATGCAAGGCTTGAAAGAGTATCCAATGTTCAAAGGCGCTCGCGCGCCGCTGGTGATTGAACCGTCGATGGCAGAACGCGACCTGGGCACATTGGTCGCGATCCATCGCAAAGCACTGGACGAGCGTTTGCTCGAGTACGGCGCACTGCTGTTCCGCGGCTTCCAGGTCAGCACGGTAGAAGATTTCGAACGTTTCAGCACTGCGGTTTCGCCGCGCAAACTCGACTACACCTATCGCTCCACGCCGCGTTCCTCAGTCGGCAAAGGAGTGTTCACTGCTACAGAGTATCCGCCGGACCAGGAGATCGCGATGCATTGCGAAAACGCCTACCAGCGCGACTGGCCGCTGAAGGTCGCGTTTTGCTGTCTGCAGGCTGCCGATACGGGTGGCGAAACGCCGATCGCCGACATGCGCCAGGTCACTGCGGCGATCGGAGGCGAGCTGCTAGATCTTTTCGAGACACGGAAAGTTCGCTATGTGCGGCACTATCGGCCTTACGTCGACATCCCCTGGAATGTGGTGTTCCAGACCAGCGACCGTGGCGAGGTGGCCAGTTTCTGTCAGCGCAACGGCATCGACCACGAATGGCTCGACGCGGACACATTGCGCACCGCGCAAACCAACCACGGTACGGCGCGGCACCCGCTGACCGGCGAGCGGGTTTTCTTCAATCAGGCACACCTGTTCCACGTATCCAACGTTGGCACCGAAATGGCCAAGTCGCTGATTAACCTGTTTGGTCCGGATCGCTTGCCGCGCAATGCGTATTATGGCGATGGCCAGGAAATAGCCAGCGAAGATCTGCAGCGAATAGCGCAGTCGTTCCGCGCCGCTGCGGTCAGTTTTGCGTGGCACGCCGGGGATGTGATGCTGCTGGATAACATGCAGATGGCGCATGGCAGGCGGCCGTTCACCGGCAAGCGTCGCGTGGTTGCGAGTCTGCTCGACGCCTATTCCGAGCAGGTGCGCGATCCGGTGACGAATTCGAAGCCGATACGCGCCCAAGCCAGTGCCGCGCAGCCAAGCTGATTGGCGGCGCGGCGTACGCAACGAGTTGCGGAGCGCAATGCGCACAAGGGGCAGGAAACGCGAGGACTTGTGTCCGCTTGCGACGCTGTGCACAATTCAATGAGCGCGATCAGTCCCAGCTTGTTGTCTTTGATTCGCACGCAGCGAGTGGCGGCGCCGGGCAATGGCGAAAGCCTGTTGCTTCTGTTCAAGGCCCCAGCGTCAGGCACTAGTCTGGACGAAGTCGATCAGCGACTGTTGCGCGCGGATGAGGCGGCGCGTGCGACACGCTTTCGGCGTCCCGAAGACCGCGACGCATTCGTTGCTGCGCGCATTGTTGTGCGCACACTGCTGGCTGGTTGGCGCGGGCTCGATCCGGGGTCAATCGAATTTCAGTACAGCACTCACGGCAAGCCCAGTCTGCTGAACGCAGGCGACCTGCATTTCAACGTTGCACACTGCGGAAGGTGGGTGGCCATGGCATTCGCGGATGTGCCCGTGGGCGTCGATATCGAAGCGCCACTCACCGCCTCGCGCACCGCGATGGCGCTTGCCGGCTTCCTGGCGCCGCGCGAACGCGAAGCGCTGACTCGATGCCCAGAATCTCGGCGCTCCGAACTGTTCATCCGATTCTGGACGCTCAAAGAAGCGTATCTCAAGGCGCGCGGAATCGGGCTATCCGTTGCGCTGGACAGCTTTGAGTTTGAACTTTCGATCGATAAGCCTGACATCGGCTTCCTCAGTCCGTCCGACGACCGCGCCGACGGCTGGCAGTTTGTCAGCGCGGACGTTTGCGGGTCGCTGCGCTGGGCGCTGGCGATGAATTCAAGCATTCCGCGGTCCAATCCCGCGGTGATTGAACTCTGAACTGAGCGGGCCGCCTGGCCAACGTGCATCATGCATACACGGTAGCGGCGCGCGCTGGCCGCACGCTTTTGCTGGAAACTCGGGGCGGTCAGCTCGGATCAGCGTCGTTGTATGCTTCGCTCTCGGCCGGTACTTTCGTTTTCAGCTGGCATTCGTCGTCCGCTGAATCTGTTGCCGACTTGCACGTCGAAGCCGACCGCGCCGGCTGGGTTCGTTTGCGGCATGTCCCCAACGGCGGAACGTGGCCCGGCGCCCATGGTCTTCGTCCGCGGCTCCCATCCCAGCGTAGACTTGACGGCGTGAACACAGTCTTCCCAAACATCCCTGGCTACAAATTCGAGCGCTCAATCGGCGAGGGCGGGATGGCGCATGTCTATCTGGCGACGCAGCTATCGCTGGACCGTCAGGTAGCCATCAAAGTCGTACGTTTTTCCGGGCCGGAGCGCGAGGCCCTGGCAACGCGCTTCGAGAATGAAGCGCGCACGATCGCACAACTGGAGCACCCCGGCATCGTCGGCGTGTTCGACGTCGGTCGCACCCACGAAGGCCTGCCTTACTACACCATGGCCTACCTGCCGAACGGCGATCTGAGCAAAGCTGATGTCGGCGGTAGCAATGAGCGCATCGCGAGCGTGCTGGAGGCGATCGCCAAGGCGCTGGGATTCGCGCACTCGCAGGGCGTGATCCATCGCGATGTGAAGCCGGAAAATGTGCTTTTTGATCGCGAGCACCGGGCCCGGCTCGCTGATTTTGGAATCTCGCGCACGCTGCACCGAGATGTGCGCATCACTGACGAGGGCATGGCGCCGGGTTCGGCGGCCTACATGAGTCCAGAACAATCGCGCGGTGGCGATGTCGACGCGCGCTCGGATCTTTACAGCCTCGGTATCGTCGCCTATGAGTTGTTGACCGGAACAACGCCGTTTCAACGTACCGACCCGCTGGCGATGGCATTGGCACACCATGAGCTGCCGATCCCGCGTTTGCCGCGCCACCAGGCAATCTGGCAACCGCTGATCGACAAGGCACTGGCCAAGTATCCGGGAGACCGCTTTCAGAGCGCAGATGAATTTCTCTATGCGCTGGCGCCGTTGCAGCATTCGTTCGAGCCTACGCGCGTTGTCCCCACGTTGAAGGTCCGCACCGGCAAACCCTCGGCACATCCATTTCTGGTTTGGACGCTGTTGGCGACTTCGGTGATTGCAATTGCGGGTTTGCTGTGGCGTCAGCAGAGCGCCTTGCCGTCAGTCGAGTCCAGCGTCGCCGCCGCGCGTGCATCGAGCATTGAAGCAGCGCGAATTGATCCACTACTGACGCAATTGCCGGCGCGCATCGAATCCCGCCATTGGTTTGAGCCCGCTGTCGGAAGTGCATCGACGCTGATTGCAGGCGCATTGTCGCAATCGCGCTCTGACGCGCACCTCGGCGTCGCCGACGACTTCGTTACCGCGGTGGGTGCAGTCGTTGCCGAGGCCATCGACGCCCGCCGCGACGCACCGGCGTTGGCTTTGCAGGCCCGATTGCGCGAATTTGTGATCACGCAACAGCTGCAAACGCGCCGCAGCAACGACCGCATGGAGCGCGGCATAGCTGCGGCGCTCGAGAGGCGCATGGATGTCGCCGAGCAAAACCAGGCGCCCGAATCGGTTGCCGATTTGCAGTCGCTGTTCGTTGCGGATATTGCGCTGGCGCCGCGTTGGCAGAAACTATCCGCGCAATTGGTTGCCGGCCGCAGCCTGCAGGACAACAACGGACCGCAGCTGCGTGTAATCGCGTCGGGCAGTGTGCGGGTTGCCATGGCGGTGCACGAGGTGACGCGCAACGAGTACTTGCAGTTTCAGCGTGCTGAACCGCGCGAGCATGCGAGCTGTCGAGAGCTTGGCTCGGCGCTCGGATTGGTCCGTCGTCACCAATGGAACGATCCGGGATTCGGGCAGAACGGCCGCCATCCGGTGGTCTGTGTCACCGCCGCCGATGCCACTGCCTACGTGCAATGGCTGTCGCGGCGTACCGGCCAGCGCTATCGATTGCCTTCACTGACCGAGTGGCGCGCTGCAGCCGCGCAGCTCAAGCTGGGCCAGTCAGCGTGCAGTTTGGGCAACGTGCTGGACCGTACTGATGATCGTCGCCTGGTATTGCGCGATCGTCATGATTGCAAGGATGGTGCCGAGCACACGCAAACCGTCGGCCGCTATCAGGCCAGTGCCTGGGGCCTGCAGGATCTGGTGGGCAACGTTTCTGAATGGGTCCAGGCCTGCGTCCCGGCGCGCAGCGATTGCACCGATCTGCATGTCATCGGCAGTTCCTGGCGCAGCGGCAGCGCGCAGCAGTTGCTCGGCGTGCGCGGCGATCGTGATGTCGGAGCGGCGTCGTTGGACGTGGGCTTTCGTGCAGTGCGTGAGCTATAAAGGCCGCGTTATAGCGGTCCCCGAGTGAGTGCGAGAGATAAAACAAAGCCGAAGCGGTTGTGAAGTACGCACTGTTCCCGAGCCTTGACTGCGCCGGATGCTGTTTCCCGCAGCCTGAAAGACAGGGTACATTTGTAACGGCGATTCAAGCGTCACCATTCCATCAACTGGGAGAGTATCGATGTCAGGTCAGGGTTCTGGCGGCAACGTATTGGCCGCGCTGTGCAGTTTTTTTATTCCCGGATTGGGTCAGCTGGTGCAGGGACGGCCATTGGTCGCGCTGATCCACTTCGTGCTGGCTGCGGTATTGTGGGTGATCCTGCTCGGCTGGATTGTCCATTTGTGGTCGATCATTGACGCGGCCAGATTCTCGCCGGCGCGCTAGCGCTGCGGTCAACGGAGCGCTCGGCGTGCAGACTTCATTTCAAGTGCGTGAGGCCACGATTCACGACCTGGATACGTTGGTGTCATTGTTCGACGCCTATCGCCAGTTCTATCTGCAGCCTTCGGATCCGGCGCTGGCACGCGAATTTCTGACGCAACGCTTTGGTCATCACCAGTCGCTGATCCTGCTCGCCTATTCGCAGGCTGAACAAGGTCTCGGGTTTACTCAACTGTATCCGTTGTTTTCTTCGACGCGCGCGGCACGCACTTATTTGCTGAACGATCTGTTCGTGGCCCCGCAGGCGCGGCGATTGGGTGTCGCGCGGCGATTGCTCGAAGAAGCCGCACGATTCGCCCACGCGCTAGGCGCAGTAGGACTGTCCTTGTCGACCGCGCACAGCAATACCCAGGCACAGAGGTTATACGAATCGCTGGGCTGGCAGCACGAACAGGAATTTCGCGAGTACTCACTGAGCCTCTAGCCGCAGCATGCGGCCCGTGTCCGCTGGCAGAATCTCAGGGGCGGGTCAGCGAGGCCATAACCCGAGTCGTGCTAGCCTCATCGATCGCCATTTTCCATTGCCTGCCCGATGCCCGAAGCCACTGTTGAACGCACGCCGATTCGTCTCTGTGATTACCAGCCGCCGGCATTCCTGGTCGAACGCCTTGAGCTGGTTTTTGACCTGGATTTCGCCGCCACCCAGGTCAGTGCCGAACTGCATTTCCGACGCAATTCCGCCTGCCATGCGCGCGAACCCCTGCGCCTGCAAGGCGAAGATCTGGAGTTGCTGCAGATCCGGCTGGACGGGAAGCCGTTGGCCGCAGAACGCTATTGCCAGACCACAACCTACTTGCAGGTCGACGACGTCTCCGATCACGGCGTGCTCAGCACCGTGGTGCGCATTCGACCGAACCAGAACACACGTCTGGAGGGTCTTTATCAGTCCGCGGCGTTTCTGACCACGCAGTGTGAGGCCGAGGGTTTTCGGCGCATCACCTTCATGGCCGATCGTCCCGATGTGATGACGCGCTACGCAGTGACGTTGCGCGCCGATCGCGAGCGATTTCCGGTGCTGCTGTGCAATGGCAATCCGGTTGAACGCGGCGATCTCGAAGGCGGCCGTCACTTTGCTCGCTGGATCGATCCCTGGCCCAAACCCTCGTACCTGTTTGCCCTGGTGGCCGGCCGGCTGGCGCACATCGAGGATCGCCTGCGCACCATGGAAGGTCGCGAGGTGATTCTGCGCATCTACGCGGAGGACAGCGCCATCGGCCGTTGTCAGCATGCGATGGATTGCCTGAAGCGGTCGATGCGCTGGGACGAAGAAAAGTTTGGCCGCGCCTACGATCTCGATGTGTTCAACATCGTCGCTACGTTCGATTTCAATATGGGCGCGATGGAGAACAAAGGGCTCAATATCTTCAATGCCAAGGGCATCGTCGCCGATCCCGATACGGCTACGGATGCGGATCTGGCCTATGTCGAAGCCGTGGTCGCACACGAGTACTTTCACAACTGGACTGGCAACCGCATTACTTGCCGCGATTGGTTCCAGCTGTCGCTGAAGGAAGGCCTGACCGTCTACCGCGATCAGGAATTTTCTTCCGACATGGGTTCGCGCGCGGTCAAGCGCATCGACGATGTGCGCGCATTGCGTGCATTCCAGTTTCCCGAAGACTCGGGGCCGTTCGCGCATCCAGTGCGTCCGGAACAATATGTTGAAATCAACAATTTCTACACCGCCACGGTCTACGAGAAAGGTGCCCAAGTAGTACGCCTGTATCGCACCTTGCTTGGGGAAGCGGGCTTCCGCCGCGGTATGGACCTCTACTTCGAACGCCATGACGGTCAGGCCGTCACCGTCGACGATTTTCGCCGCGCGATGGCCGATGCGAATGATCGCGATCTGGAGTTCCTGCTGCCCTGGTACACCCAGGCCGGCACGCCGCAGTTGCATGCCGATGCGCATTACGACGCAGGCGCACAGCGTTACCGACTTGATTTTCGCCAGCACACTCCAACGACGCCAGGCCAGGGTGAGAAGCGGCCAGTGCCGATTCCCGTGCGCCTATCGCTGTATGCACCCGATGGCCAGCCTCTGCCGCTGCGCCTTACGGGCGAAGCCGTTGCCGCTGGCGATCAACGCGTTTTTCTGATCGATCAGAGCGAGTCGACGCTCAGCTTTGAAGATGTATCCAGCATGCCGGTGGCGTCGTTGCTGCAGGATTTCTCGGCGCCGGTGCAACTGCATTTCGAACAGGATGCAGCGGCGCTGGCGTTTCGCGTCGCCCATGACCGCGATCCGTTCAACCGCTGGGAGGCCTCGCAGCAGATCGCCGAGCGATTGTTGTTGGCCCGCTACGGCGGCGCGCAATACGACACACTGCCCGAACTTGCGGTGTTCGGTGACGCCTGCGCGCGGCTTCTGGCGGATCCGCACATCGACCCGGCTCTGGTCGCCGAATGTCTTGAGTTGCCCGATGAAGCCTATTTGGGCGATCGCATCGAAGCGCTCGACCCAGTTCGTCTGAACTCTGCGCGCCGCGAGCTCGCGGTTTGGTTGGGGCGGCGTCTGCGTGAAACGTTGGTCGCACGTCGCGATGCACTGGGCGATGCGGCACGAGCAGGCTTTGCTGCGCTGCCGTGCGCAGCGCGTCGTCTGCGCGGCCGCGCGCTGCATCTGTTGATGGCGGCGGACGCTGCTGCGTTTTCCGCGCAGGCAGAGCGGCAGTATGCGCTCGCCACCACCATGACTGAGCGCATGGTGGCGCTGGTGCTGCTGATGCATAATGCCTGCCCCGGCGCGCAGCAGCTGGCCGAACAGTTCTATCAGCGCCACGCTGATAACCCGTTGCTGGTCGACAAGTGGCTCGGACTGCAGGCCAGCAATCCTCAGGCGGGCACGCTGGAACGCGTGCAGGCGCTTACTGAGCACCCGGCATTCAGTTGGCGCAATCCCAATAAGGTGCGCGCGTTGATCGGCACATTCGCGCGTGGCAATCGCGCGCGTTTTCACCAGGACGGCGGCGCTGGTTATCGACTGCTCGGATCGGCGGTTGCCACGCTCGATGCCATCAATCCGCAGATTGCGGCGCGCACCGTGGCCGTGTTCAATGGCTGGCGCCGGCTCGAACCTTTGCGCCAGGCGCAGATGCGCAACGAGCTGGAGCGGCTCGCAGCGATGCCAGCGCTTTCGCCGGATACCACTGAAATCGTAACCCGCGCACTCGCCTGAGGCGGCGCGCGGATTGAACTGTTGGAATCGGGAACAACCGCTATGGCACTACACTGATCCCCATGAGTGTTTCGAACCCACGCATAGCGGCGGTCAAGTCCGCCGTGATTCCGTTGCTGCCCGGTATCGCAACGGTATTGGCGGCAATCTTCATCGACCACCCTGCGGTGCTGGTGCTGCTGTTGATAGCGCAGGCGCCATTGGCGGCGGGGGCGACGCTGTCGCTGGGCTATCAGCTCGATCAAGGATTTCTCGGTCTGATGCTCAGGCGCGGATCGTTGTTGCTGGTGTGGGTGGCGCTGTACGCGAGTTGGGTCGCCATCGTTATTGGTACGCCTGCGCTGCGCCTGATCAATGAAGGAAATGCACTTAATGCAGTGCTGTTGTCACTCGGTTTCCTGCTGGCGTTGCTGGCACTGGTCCGGCTTTGGCCAGTATTTGGACTTTGCCTGCTCTGGGATGATGCCTATCCCGAGTCGGGATCAGGCTCCTGGATTGTGGCAGCGTTTCGACGTATCGCCAGCTTCGCCTGGCACCTGACCGGCGAGGTACATGAACACAGTTTTGGCAGTGGCATCACCGTCGCGTTCGCATTGCTCCTGCTCATCTTCCCGGCGCTCTCGATTGCCGGATTGTGCGGCACTTTACCCAGCGAACTACGCGATGCCGCCATCTGGATTTACGCGCTGGTGTTGTGTCCGCTGGCCCATCTGCTGGTGTTCTGGCGCACCGAGCGGCTACTGCTTGGCGACGACGAGATCGAAGTAGTCCCCAAGACCGACGCCACCAGTACTGCGCCCACGTCCGATGGCGCCGTGCTACCGACCAATCCCGACAACGGCAACAGCGCCGCGGCAGCGCGCGCAAATGCGCCAGAACTTGGCGAACGCGACACCACGCTGCTCAATGCGGCCGCCAGCGGCAACATCACCCAGGCACTGGAACTGCTGAACCGGGGTGCTGATCCAAATGTCTTGCCGGGCCGTAACGACCGTGATCAACGCAGCCCGCTGATGAGCGCCGTCGGCCAATCTGACCTGCGCTTGCTGCGTGCGCTGATCGAGCGCGGTGCCAATCCAGACCTCGCCGTGAACGGCGTCACGCCGCTGCTCCTTGCCTGCCGCGATACCCTGGTTGGGCGCGCCGAAGCAGTGATGATGCTGTTGGCCAATGGCGCTGATCTGAGCCGCACTGGACCTGACGGCGGCACGCCGTTGCATCACGCTGCGATTACGCTTGATCCGGGAATTGCCGCGATGTTGCTCGATGCCGGTGCTGCGGTCGATGCGGTCAACGGCGAGGGACTGACGCCTTTGGGTGTTGCCGCCCGCTCTGGCAACGAGGCAGTGGTGAAGCTGCTTCTCGATCGTGACGCCGCCTGCGAGACGGTGCGCGGGCTGCCGGTATTGATTGCCGCCGCAGCAGCGGCGGAAGATCACCCAGCCTTGTGCAAACGTCTGCTCAAGGCACGTGCGAATGTCCACGCCAGTGACAAGCTCGGGCGCAGCGCGCTGCACGTGGCCGCGTTGTATGGTCATGGCGAAGTAGTCGAGGTGTTGATCAATGCCGGTGCTGACGTCAATGCGCGCGATACCCACGGTGTCACGCCGCTGATGGAGGCGGCTCGCGCTGGCGCCAACCGTGCGCTGCAGCGACTGGTGTTTCGCAAGCCCGATCCGAGTTTTCGCGACAGCAACGGTCGCACCGCACTGCACCTGGCGTGCCAGTCCAAGCAGGCGAACGCGGACACCGTTGGTGCGCTTTTGGGTTTAGGCGCAGATGTGCAGGCACACAACCAGGATGGCAAGCGCCCGGTGGATCTTGCCGCTGCGCTCGGTCGATGGCAGATGGTGCAGATGCTCGATCCACATTGGCCGGTACCGACCGCCGCCGTCTCGGAGGAAGAAACACCGGAGGCGGCTGAAATGGCGGAAGCCATCGGCGAATCCGAGCGACTGCGGCTGTTGGCCGAGGCGTTGCGCTGCGGGCGCTTGCCAATCGCGCGCGAACTGCTCGACTTGCAGCCGCGCATCGCGCCCGCGGTGCTCGTCACTCTGGTTCCAGCCTGCCTGGAGCGCGACCAGCGCGTCGGCATTGCATTGCTGCTGCAGTTCGGTCTGCCACTTGAATCCGGCGAATCGCCGCTGCTGCTGGCAATCAGGCACACGCCGCTACCGCTCGAATGTATTCGTGCCGCACTCGCCGCTGGAGCAGCGCCCGGCGGTGGGGCCCTGTTGCCGCTGCTCGCTGGCGTTGACAGCGAAGACAGCAGTGAGCGTCGCGAGCAAATTGAGGATCTGGCGCTGGCGATGATTGAGCGCGGCGCCGATCTGTTTGGCAGCGACAGCCTGGGTCGTGGGCTGCTGCATCATGCCGGGCTCGCGCCGTGGCCACGCTTGATGGAGCTAGGACTGGCGCGGGGTCTGGACCCGAACGCGCGCGACGCGCGCGGCAATACGCCGCTGCACCACGTCGTGGCCAGACGGCATGCCCAGGTCGAGAGTCAGGTGCGACTGTTGATCCGCCATGGCGCCGATCCTTCGCGTGCGGCGGGAGATGGACAGACCGTGCTTGGCTTGGCGCTGCAGGTCAGTCGTCACGAACTTGCCACCTGGTTGCGCTGGACGCATTGGCCGCTACCGGCGCGTGCCCTGCGCGATGCCGATGTGGCTGACGCGGCACGCGTGGGAGATCTGGAAGCCACCCGCAAACTGATACAGCTGGGCCTCGATATCAATGGTCGCGACGCGCAGGATTGCACTGCATTGCTGCGCGCTGCCGGCGGCGGTCATGCCGTTCTGGTGGAGTGGCTGCTCAGTCAGGGCGCGGATGTCGGCGTTGCCGCGCGTACCGGCGCAACACCACTCAGCGCCGCGGTGAGCGCGCGTCAGGAAGCGATCGTGACGCGACTGATTGCCGCAGGTGCGCGCGTCGATCAGACCCTTCCCGGCGCGATTACGCCATTGATGATCGCCGCGGCACTGGGTTTCGAAGCCATCGCACAGGTGCTGCTGGTGCGTGGTGCTGACGCCGCGTTCGGCGACGAGCAGGGCAACACGGCGTTGCACGCCGCCGTTCAATTTGCCTGGGCGAGCAAGGAAGTGGAGCCGGCCAAACGCATCATCGAACGTTTGCTTGACGCCGGCGCGCCGGTCAACGCCCAGAATCACGAGGGTGCCAGCGCGTTGCTGCTGCTGCTCGGCGCGCGCGCAGATGCTGGAACGCCCGCACCCAATCGCGCCCTGAAGTCGCTGGTGTTGCTGTTGCTGGCGCGCGGCGCCGACGTCGACGTGCAGGACCGACGCGGCGTTTCCGTGCTGCACGCAGCCGCGATGCACGGCATGGTCGACTTGACCGAGACCCTGCTCAAGTCCGGCGCCGATACGCGTCGCATCGATTTGCTTGGCCGCAACGCGCATGAAGTCGCGGTGCTGTTGGGCTATGTCGATCTGGCTGCTCGCCTAAAGAAAACGTGATTGCAGGCATTGCTCACCAGCACCCCATTTCAGAGCCAACCGCGAAGTTCTTGCTCGAGTTCAGAGCGATACCAGAAAGTCCGAACAATACGTTCGTGGATGATCCGCTCCAACCTCGACAACGGACGCTGGGAGCCGCGTCCCGTCGCGAACGAGAATGCCGCATCACCTTAACGCGCTGTCGATCACCACAATGTCCGGCACGGCCAGTTGTTGCGTCAGTGGAGGAAGCAAGGACAGACTGGGCCGCTGAGAACCATCCGTCTTGAAAATGCGATAACCCAAGTCAAAAACAGTGCCGCGCCGTTCGAGAAACGAGTCAGGGCTATATTCGCCCGCCGCGATTGTCTCGGTGTCGCCCTGCCTCGGGTGATAAAGAAGCAGCGAGTCGATGGTGACGTCCGAGGGGACGAACGGGCCAAACTCCAATTCGGCCTGCAACCTCATCTGCCTTGGGGCTTGCGGCCCAACGACCGCGACTCGGATGAAGCGTCCGGCAGGCAACGCGTTGGCTAGGTGAAAGATCTGCTGATTGAAATTCCATGTAGCCACACCCACCACCTCATTGTCCGTGGGCTCCAGACCAACTCCCGGGGGAGGCGTCGAGGGCGTCCAAGTGGAATTGCTCACATGCACATCGGTGTCGTTGTGAAAGACAAGAAATTGTGGCTCCGGCGCGTCCCAGCGCCCCACTGCATCGCTGACGCCCCACAATATGTCGCGAACGATCAGCACACCATAGCCCGTCACCATGCCACCGGGACGGTCGGCGAAGGTCAGCCCGGCGCCGCCCGGTGTCGAAGGTGGCGAGGTGTAATCACTCGAGTACACCGTGCCCTCGGAGTAGAAATTGCGATTGGTGAAATCGGCAAGACCACGGCGTGCATTGATATTGGGATCGGTTGCGCGCGTGGTGAAAAACTCGATGGGCTTGGAGAACACGGGTTTGGGGTAGGTGCCTGTGACGATCGCGGGGATTGGTTCTTGCGCCTGAAAGAATTTCTGGAACTTCTGGTACTCACCGTCAGGATTGGTAATCGACCCATTGCTTACGGCGCGATGGTTGATCCACAACTCATACATACGCCGCGCCTGTGACGTGGCGAAGGCGTTGTACCACCATGCGCTGGAAGGGGGGGTTATGCCGATCATTGCGCACATGTTGCGGCTGTGCGGTGTCCTGTAGCAGGTGCAGCACATGGCCGAGCGCCTTGACGCTGGTCGCCCAGCACGCACGCCGCGCCCCGCCATCGCGCGGCCCGTTTACCGGGTCGCTGCGCTTGTAGGTCAATGCACACCACTGGGCCTCGCGTGCGTCGACATAGCTTGAGTGATTGCGACGCGTGAGGTCGGGGCCGGAGGGCGAAACGTTGGCGGCGTTGGTGACGCCCATCGCCCAATCGGTCGACTTGACGCAACCGGAAGCTATGCTGCCTGGCAGCAACGTGCACGCAACGGGAAGTGTCAGGGGTCGGTCGTACACCGGGTCGTAGAAATGATGGTAAACGCGAGTCAGCTCACCATGTGGATCGAGGTCCGGCGGTGTCTCTCCGGGTTCATAGCTGGTTTGAAGCAAGTCGTCCTCGCGCACAGCGCCGCGCATCAGCCATGCCTTCAGTTGCTCTTCCTTTGTGTCGTTTGCACCTCCACGAAAGGCCAGCGGAAATTGGTTTAGCTCGTACACGTTTACTACCCGACGATAGGTCTCTGTGATTAGATTGTTTGGCCAAGCCGTGGGCACGTAGTCGAAATAGGCGTCTCGGGCCAACGTGGAAGAGGTGACCGCTTCTGGAAAATGAAAAGGTCTCTCAGCCTCATAACGATCCAGCCCGAGTCGCTCGAGCGTGGTTGGAAGTGCGAGCAGGGACCGATCGAAGGCGTGATACGTCATCAGCGCGTGCGCGTCCGCTTCATACGAGTACGCAGGGGAACTGAAGCCAAGGCTGGTTAGGCAAAGAGCCACATTCAGCGTGCCATTTTTCATTGTGGACCCCTAATATCAAGGGACTTCTTGAGGATGTCGTCGGATTGCCGGCGCATAACCGTACACAGCGCACGATGTTGCGAGGCGGTGAATTCAAGCCTGTCAAAGGTCCGTGTGATCGCGTTCGTGGGTGGACTGGGAGCGTCAGAAATCGGCCAAGGAAAATCCGGCGCAGCCAAGCGATAATCTGCGTCGAGCGAGTGACGACGCGATGATTTTATTTCAGGGGGCCAACGAGTACGTTGCTCGCTTTGGTTGACAGACCTGTACACCAGAAAAACCTCTTGGTCCACGATGCGCGCGGCTGCCTCAAGGAACGAACGGTACAAACCATTTTCTTCACCGATAGATGGCGCTTTGCACCAGTGATCTAGTTCGTCCGTCGTCATAGCATGTAGAAATCTGACCCACTGCGGCCAAGTCGCATCGGATGGCGCAACAGATATGCCGACACGCGGTTGCTGCTCTGAGTCGGCCAATCGTTTCAGGGATGGCCAATCGTGATAGCGCGGACGAA
>Ga0163149_10001852_pt1 | contig 26511 bp, 25 predicted proteins | sample OliLakLV19MP5G1_FD_148604 | JGI IMG/M metagenome (GOLD analysis project Ga0163149, IMG submission 148604) | Freshwater microbial mat bacterial communities from Lake Vanda, McMurdo Dry Valleys, Antarctica - Oligotrophic Lake LV.19.MP5.G1 | ecosystem: Environmental > Aquatic > Freshwater > Lake >... | reverse complement strand
ATTCTAGATCGTACTTTTCCTTCCAACCCCAGTGCTGTCGGGCCTCTCGGTCGTCGATACTTTTTGGCCAACTGTCGGCTATTTGCTGTCGAAAGTCGGGTTTATAGGTAATTTTAAAGTTAGGTATATGTTTTTTTATCTCATCTGAAATTTGTTTAGGATTAAAGGATAATCCCGCCAAATTATAGCTTCCTCTAATGTTAATTTTATCAATTGACGCATGCATTATCTCAATTGTAGCCCTTATGGCATCTTCCATGCACATCATTGGTAAAGTGGTGTTTTCGCTTAAAAAACATTCGTAGGTGCCGTTTTTTAAGGCTTCATAGAAAATATGTACAGCATAATCGGTTGTTCCGCCTCCGGGGACGCCCTTCCATCCAATTAAACCCGGATATCTGATGCTTCTCACATCAACGCCGTATTTTTTGAAATACCATTCGCACCAACGTTCTCCGGCTTGTTTACTAATACCATAAATAGTACTTGGTTCCATTACCGTGTATTGTGGTGTATTTTCGGTTGGCGTGGTTGGTCCGAACACAGCAATAGAGCTTGGCCAATAGATCTGTTTAATGTGTTTTTCCTTTGCAAGATCAAGTACATGAAATAAACTTTCCATGTTCAATTTCCATGCAAACATTGGATTTTGTTCGCCGGTTGCCGATAACAAAGCGGCCAGATGATATACTTGAGTAACCTGGTGTTTTTTTACAATATCGAATAATGCTTTGGCATCTAGAGCATCTAATTTTTCAAATGGATTGTTTGCCAAGGCAGGAGATTCTTTAATATCAGAAGCAACTACATTGCTACTACCATAAATTTTAGAGAGGCTTTCGGCCAACTCTACCCCTATTTGACCACCTGCTCCAATGATCAGGATCTTTTCGTGTGTACCGGACATATCAACTACATTTAGTATCTTTACAAACCTAAGTATTAAAAAGTATTTTCAAAACTTTTTTCTCCTTAAACCGGTAATATAACCTGCAATTATTTTTATCGCTTATGAGCCAATTAGTAAATAGAATAGACAAGAACATTCTTAAGCAAATGCTTAAAGAAGAAGCCTTCCAAAGAAAAACAATTTCTTTTTATAGGTATGTTAACATTTCTAAACCCGACACTTTAAGGGATGAACTTTTTAAAACATGGACAGAGCTTAATTGCTTTGGGCGAATTTATATAGCCCACGAAGGCATTAACGCGCAAATGAGTGTGCCCGAAAATAATTGGGATGAGTTTGCCGAAAAGCTTGATCATATTGGGTATTTTAAAGATGTGCCGTTTAAACATGCTGTTGATGGGAACGGAAAATCGTTTTACAAACTCGTTGTGAAAGTTCGCGAGAAAATTGTGGCAGATGGAATTCATGATAAGAATTTTGACGCATCCAATACAGGAAGATATTTGAGCGCCCAAGAATTTAACACTGCCATTGAAGATCCCAATACAATAGTTATAGATATGCGCAATCATTATGAAAGCGAAGTGGGAAGATTTGATAGGGCTTTTTGCCCAGATGCGGATACGTTTAGAGAAGAATTGCCTTTGGTGATAGACCATTTAAAGGGGCAAGAAAATAAAAAAGTGGTAATGTATTGTACCGGAGGAATTCGTTGCGAAAAAGCAAGCGCTTATTTTAAGTACAAAGGCTTTAAAGATGTGCATCACCTTCATGGAGGTATCATTCAATATGCCAAAGAGGTAAAAGAACTAAAACTCGAAAGTAAATTCCGTGGAATAAATTTTGTGTTTGATGAGCGTATTGGCGAAAGGATCACGGAAGATGTTTTAAGCAACTGCCATCAATGCGGAAAACCTTGCGATGTGCATGTGAATTGTAAGAACGATGATTGCCATTTACTGTTTATACAATGTCAAGAATGTGCCAGAAAAATGGATGGCTGTTGCACACCTAGTTGCCAAGATGTGTTTCATTTGCCTTTAGAAGAGCAACGCAAATTGCGAAAAGGACGAATAAAGAACGGGCCTGAATGTTTAGCAGTTTACAAAAGTAGATTAAGGCCAAATTTGGCAGAAATATTAAAAAACGAATTGAAATAAATTATTTGAAATTGAGTCGCTCTATATTTTTATGTTCTATTATCATCTGTTTTAATACGGCGCTATACTCTCAAGGCAATTTTTTAAAAAAATACTTTCCAAAAGAAGAGTCCAATATTTTAAAAATGCACGAACTAGCTGTGGAAAATGATTCCGCTAAATTTTTTGAATTTGCCATATCATATAAATTTAAAGCCATATCAGAAAAAAATTACTCACTATTATGTTGTATATACGGTAAATATGCTGTGTATTATTTTATTCATAATAATTTAGAAATGGCATTAAGCTGTTATGACAGTTCACTCGCTCTTATTAAAAAAGAAAAATTACCTGAATACAATTATTACAGCGTTTACCAAAACCGTAGTGTCATCAAAAATCAAACGGAAGACTATTCGGGTGCCTTAGAAGATTATAAAAATACCGAAGCGCTCATTCTAAAATATAAAATAGGGGATCTTGGAAGCCTTTACTCTGGAATGGCTGCCTTATATGTCCTTGGGTTTGATGCTGAGAATGCTAAAACATATGTTTACAAAGCTATGCCTTTTGTTAAAGTTAGTAAAAATGTACAGCGCTATATAAAATTATTGAAGTCATTAAGTTCAGTATACTATTTAGAAAGTGAATTTAAACGCTGTGATAGTGTTATTGAAATTGCATCTAAACTTAGTAAAGAAAATAATCTTATGGTTGACTATGCAGAGTGCTTGTATGAATTTGCTAATAGTTTAAAAACTCAGAAACGATTTTCTGAAGTAAAACCGGTCTTCACAGAGCTTATTGAAGTGATTTCGGGGATTGGTGATACTGACTGGGAGCTTCAAGTGATGCTCGATTTGACAAGATTAAATTTGCAGTTAGGGGATAAACCTAGTGCAAAAAAATTATTACTTCTTGCAGAAAACATTAGCCCAAGTGAAGCAATGCCCGATATAGAGAAAATTGATATCTATCGGAACTTAGCCATAATATACGATAACCTTGGCCTTTATAAAAAAGCAACCGATGCTTTTAAAGAACATATGAAGTTTTCGGAAATAGGTAAAACAACAAGAAGCATTGCTGAATTAAGTAAGTTAACTAATGTTTACGCAAGAAAACAGGACTCTGTAAATACTGCCCTTGAAAAAGAATTTGTTGAACTTGCCAATATTCGCGAACAAGAAAAAGCAGATTATCAATTAAAACAACAACGGATTATTATCATTGTATCTATTATTGGGTTCATTATTGTAATAGGGTTTTCAGTGTCGCTTCTAAAAGCAAACCGAAATAAAGAAAAAGCCAATAAAGAAATTTCTTTTCAAAAAGGTTTGCTTACCGAAAAAAATAAAGAGATCACGGATTCGATCACTTATGCAAAGCGAATCCAACAATCATTACTTCCTCCGATAGAATTATTAGAGATATTATTACCTAAACACTTTTTAGTATACATGCCAAAAGATATTGTGAGCGGCGACTTTTTTTGGGCAAAGAAATTAAATGCCAATGAAGTGTTTGTTGCAGTTGCCGATTGCACCGGCCATGGGGTGCCCGGTGCTATGATGAGCGCCTTGAGTATTCAAAATTTAAATGAGCTTTCTACACAAACACGTTCAGTTTCGGAATTACTTTCTTTACTCAACATCAATCTTAAAAATACACTTAATCAAGATCAAGAAGGTTTTTCGAAAGACGGATTGGATATTTGTTTGTGCAAAATAAATACTAAAGAAAGAAAGATCACCTATAGCGGCGCCAACCGATCGCTTCAAATATTCAACGAAAAAGGTTTGAAGCAAGAAATAAAGGCTACTAAAACCGGAATTGCAGGACATACACTTGACAGCCAAATATACACTGAACATGAAGTTGTTTTAGGAGAGGGCGATATGGTGGTAATGTCAACCGATGGATTTGCTGATCAATTTGGGGGCACCGAAAATAAAAAAATAACAACTAAGCGATTTAAGGAATGGATGAGCGAGATCGTTTTTATTACTGATAAAAAAGCTGAGCTTGAGCAACGATTTAAAGCTTGGAAAGGAAGCAAAGATCAAATTGATGATGTTTGTGTTTTAGGATTTAAACTATAGAAGTTATCTCAAAAACGCCTCATTCAAAGAAAAAACGTTTAGAAAGGCAAAAAAACGTATTTTTGAGATGACTTCTTTATAACTTTGTCATATGCCAATTTACCATAAACTGGGTGATTTCCCACAAAAGCGCCACACCGTGTTTCAATCGAAACAAGGGAAGCATTATTACGAGCAATTATTTGGCACCGAAGGTTTCAATGGATTCTCCTCTTTGTTGTATCACACTCATCGCCCAACTCAGGTAAAAGAAATTTTGCGAAGTTACGATGTAACGCCTAAAATTGCCATTAATAAAAATATAAAGGCATTATTGTTAAGTGGTTTTCAAATTAAACCTACTTCTGACTTTTTAGAAAGCAGAAAAACGGTTTTAATGAACAGCGATTGCCTAATAGGATTGGCTGCACCGCAACATAGTATGAAGACTTACTTTTACAAAAACGCTGATGCAGATGAGCTCCTTTTTATTCATAAAGGAAAAGGAACGCTTCGTACCTTAATGGGCAATATTAAATTTGAATATGGCGATTATCTCATTATACCTCGTGGCATGATTTACCAAATGGCTTTTGAAACAACCGATAATCGTATTTTTTACGTGGAAAGTTTTTCGCCGTTTTATACACCAAAACGTTATAAAAATGCATCGGGTCAATTATTAGAACATTCTCCTTTTTGCGAACGCGATTTTAAATTGCCAACCGAATTAGAAACACATGATGAAAAAGGCGATTTTTTAATTAAAATTAAAAAAGAAGGGATGATGCATGATGTTGTTTATGCCACGCATCCATTTGATGTTGTTGGTTGGGATGGTTATAATTTTCCTTGGGGATTTTCGATTCACAATTTTGAACCAATAACTGGTCGTGTGCATCAACCGCCTCCGGTACACCAAACATTTGAAACGGCAACTTTTGTTGTTTGTTCGTTTTGTCCGCGCTTATATGATTATCATCCAAAATCTATTCCCGCGCCTTATAACCATAGTAATATTGATAGTGATGAAGTATTGTATTATGTTGATGGTGATTTTATGAGTCGCAATAACATTAAACAAGGCGATATAACTTTGCATCCAAAAGGTATACCTCATGGTCCTGCTCCAGGAGCAATGGAACGCAGCATTGGGCAAAAAGAAACACAAGAGTTAGCAGTAATGGTTGATACTTTTAGGCCACTAATGGTAACCGAAGACGCTATGAGTATTGATGATGGAAAATATTATAAGAGTTGGATGGAGTAATTAGTGATTAGTGAAGTAATGAGATCAAAGATTTTAAAAAATAAATTAGAATTACGTTCGTTAACGATGGCGATGTGGGGTTGATGTTTTAAACCACGGTCGCACTTCGACTGCGCTCAGGGCGACCTCCCAGCCGTCATCCTGAGCGCAGTCGAAGGAAAAGGCGAGTCAAAAAGGTCTCGGTACGACCTGACAAGCGAGAAATAAGTAATAATTCACTAGAAAAAAAATTATGGCAAAAGAAGTAAAAAATGTAGAGTACGGTTTAGAAAAAATATTTGAAGGGGCTCAAGATTTTCTTCCTTTATTAGGAACCGATTATGTAGAATTTTATGTGGGCAATGCAAAGCAATCGGCGCACTTTTATAAAACGGCCTTTGGTTTTCAATCGTTTGCTTATGCGGGATTAGAAACCGGATTAAAAGACCGCACATCGTATGTATTAAAACAAGATAAAATTCGTATTATATTAACTACCGCTTTAAAAAGCGATTCGCCCATTGGTGAGCACGTAAAAAAACATGGCGATGGCGTAAAAGTAATTGCGCTTTGGGTGGAAGATGCGCGCAAAGCATTTGAAGAAACAACAAAACGTGGCGCTAAAGTTTATATGGAACCAACCGTTGAAAAAGATGAGAACGGTGAGGTTGTTCGCGCAGGAATTTATACCTATGGTGAAACCGTGCATATGTTTGTAGAGCGTAAAAACTATAAAGGACAATTTTTACCGGGTTTTAGAGAATGGAAAAGCGATTATAATCCAACACCGGTTGGTTTAAAATTTATTGATCACATGGTTGGAAATGTTGGATGGAACCAAATGAACCCAACGGTTGAGTGGTACGAAAAGGTAATGGGCTTTGTAAATTTTTTAAGTTTTGATGATAAACAAATTCATACCGAATACTCTGCGTTGATGAGTAAGGTAATGAGTAATGGTAACGGAAGAATAAAATTCCCAATTAACGAACCTGCCAAAGGGAATAAAAAATCGCAAATAGAAGAGTATATTGAATTTTACGAAGGAGCAGGCGTACAACATTTAGCTTTAGCAACCGATGATATTATTAAAACCGTTACAGAGTTAAGGGCACGCGGTATCGAATTTCTACCTCCTCCCCCTCAAGCGTATTACGATGAAATTCCAAAACGTTTGGGTGTGCACCGCGATATGATGAAAGAAGATATTGCGCAATTGCAAAAGCTTTGCATTTTAGTTGACGCCGATGAAGACGGTTATTTATTACAGATATTTACAAAACCGGTTGAAGATCGTCCTACTTTATTTTACGAAGTAATACAACGCATGGGCGCAACAGGTTTTGGTGCTGGTAATTTTAAAGCTTTGTTTGAAAGCATTGAAAGAGAGCAGGCTTTGAGGGGAACGCTTTAACGTAAATGTTACACTGAGCGGAGTCGAAGGAGACGTCGAAGGGCATTCAAAAAATTAAAAGCCATCTTTTAAGGATTGCTTTTTACTAAAAAAACTTTCTACAGAATGTTCACAGAATTTAGAGATAGATTTGTTTAAATTTAAAATCAATAAATCATGAAGAAATTAAAAATGTTAGTGATGGTATTGCCGATGATGGCTATGCTATCTTGCGAAAAAGAATGTCTGGACCGTAAAGACAAGGATGAGAATGAAAGACAGATAGCCATAACTGAGCTTCCTAAAACTGTAACCGAGGGCATCCAGGCACAATTTGTAGGTGCCGAATTATTAGAGGCGGATGAGATCACGCAAAAGAACGGAAGTTTAACTTACGATGTGGAGATTAAATACAGCGGAAGTAAAATGGAAGTGATGTATGATGCTGAAGGAAAATACCTTGGTGAAGAAAAGGATGGTGAAGATGGAGAAGATAAGGATTGATCAAAATTGATGTTAAATAAAAAGCCATCTTTAATAGATGGCTTTTTTTCTAAACAATTTCTTCAAATTCCTTAACCAGCCCAACTTCCTTCGCCTTATTAAATAACAAATTAACTGCATTCATCCCTACTTCTCCAAGATCAATAGAAAATTCGTTCACGTAAAGTGCAATGTGTTTTTTCATGATTTCTTCGCTCATCTCTTGCGCATGTTTTTTTACGTAAGGCATCGCACTCTCAGGATTAGCAAAGGCAAATTGTACGCTTTGCTTAATAAGACTTCCGATTTCATTTCTCGTTTCTTCACTCAATGCTTTCGATGCAACAATGCCACCTAAAGGGATTGGGGCATGAATCAAACCGTCCCAAAATTCGCCTAGGTCGCACACTTTTTTTAAGCCTTTTTGCTCATAGGTAAATCTGTTCTCGTGAATAATTAATCCGGCATCAAATTTTCCATTTATCACAGCATCTTCAATTTCATTAAAAATCAATTCGGTTTTATTAATAAGTTTTGGATAAGCTATACTTAACAAGAAATTTGCTGTAGTTAATTTACCAGGAATGGCAATGCTCTTAATTTCATTTTCAGGATCTTTTATTTCCTTTTTGGAGATGAGTAATGGTCCACAATTAAACCCTAAGGCGCTTCCACTTTTCAATAAGGCGTATTTATCCAACACATAAACTAAGGCATGATAGCTTAATTTTGTAACAGGCAATTTTCCTTCCATGGCCCATTTGTTGAGTGTTTCAACATCTTCCAAAATTGGTTCAAATGAATAATTCCCTGTATCAATTTTTTTGTGTACAAGTGCGTCGAAAATAAAACAATCGTTTGGGCAAGGCGAATATCCGATCTTAATATGTTTCAAATAATTCGGTTAAAATAGTCAGAACTTTAGCGTTGAGATTTGAAATCGCTAATTTTATTTCCCATTTACTTTTATCGCGTTTCTCTACATAATTTGAAACGGCTCGAATTTGTGTATAATTACTTACACTTTTGCAAGCAGCAAAAAACGCTGCGCCTTCCATGCTTTCTACGTCAGGGGAAAATAATCTTTTTGCGCGTTCAATACTTTCTTCGTTGCCATGAACTCTATTTACGGTGATGCCCTTCACAGTTTTAAGCTCGGCTATTTCTTTTGAGCGCATGATCCATTTGTTATCATAAACGCTGGTTCCGCTCAATTCAAGATCTTTGTATTTTATAAACTCGTCGCCATCTTCTGCTCCCATCTCGCACAATTCGTCTTTGGTAACGTTAACTACTTGCCCTAATTTTAAATGCGTATCAAAGGCTCCGCAAATTCCTACATTAATAATGGCATCGTAAATGTTGTGCGAATTCCTTCCTATATGATAGGCTGTATTTACCATGCCTACTCCGGTTATCAAAACCGACAGCTGACGCGATTCGGTGATGTACGAATCTACCAAACCATCGCCGGTTAAAATGATAGAATATTTTTCTAACAAAGGTTGAACTTCGAAAGGTGTGGCGGCTACTATGAGAATGTGTGGCATTTGTAGCGCTAAGTTACATATATTTCTTTTAACCACAGAGCACATAAAGAAGCACGGAGGTCACAAAATTATCAACTATCAACCTCGTGTTCTCTGTGAAAAAACTAAGTTTTCTCTGTGGTTACTGCCTCCTAAAACCTTATATTTGCGCCATGGTTTACTTAACTCGCCACGAGCATTTTAATGCCGCGCATAAATTATCAAATCCTAACTGGAATAAAGAAAAGAATGCAGAAGTTTTTGGAAAATGCGCCAATGAAAATTGGCATGGACATAATTACGAATTAATGGTTACTGTTAAAGGAGAAGTAGATCCTGAAACAGGTTTTATAATGGATGCTAAATTATTAAGCCAATTAATTACAGAACGTATTACCGAAAAATTGGATCACAGAAATTTAAATATGGATGTTCCATTTTTAAAAAACAAACTCCCTAGTACTGAAAATTTGGCTATGGCTATTTGGGAACAGCTAGAGCCACATTTACCAAAACAAGTGAAGCTTCATTGTATTAAACTTTACGAAACTGCGAGGATTGGCGTTGAGTATTTTGGCGGGAAGTAAAACCTAATTTGTTTGCTTTGAAAACTTGTTGTTTGCTAAATTCACAAAAAGCTTTTCTGTAAAATAATTTAATTCTGCTTCCCAAGCAAAAGCGCCAATGATAGAAGTTGCTTATATCTAGTCGGCCCTCAAAAACTCTGTAAGCCTTGTTATTATTGTGTTTATTTAAAAATAGTCCTATAAAAATCTACCAAAAAAAGTAAAAAAGGATTAAAAAAGCGGCAGATATTTTTTAGTGCAAACTAAACCCTAATGCTGCGCCCGGGATAGAGCGAAAAGCCTTGTTTAGGGCTTTGCTTAATGTTTGCGCAACGAGTAGGCTTCGCTTTTTCTGCGAAGACCCCGCAGTGCGACAAAAATAGCAAAGGACAAACAAGCTTGAAGTGATAGCCCGATAAGGCGCCCAAATAAAACTAATTTTAAACAATCCGTTTGCGCTACCTGCCCACAGGTTTTGCTTGCTATCGAGCGCTAAACTGGTAATAAAATTTGAAGTTAAACCTGATTTATTATCGATGTAATAATCCTTGTTCTTATAAACAACCTTAATCCCTTTTATGCTGGAACCTATGCAAATAATGTTTTTAGGTGTGCGTACAACATCTGAAATATTTTTTTTGAATTCGTCTTTTTCCCCGAAATCTGTTATTGAGTTATTTTTAATAACCTTAATGCCATCATTTCCTACACAAAAAATTCCAAGTTCTTTTCCCCCAACAAAATAATTGGTGGGGTGCTTATATCGCAATTTGCTAAAGAAAAAATAGTCTAATTTATTTGATTGCTTCTCGAAATCGTTTTGATGAACGAGTGAAACACCATTAATTCTGGCGATGTAAACCGAATCGTCCTCCCTAAAAAAAATATCTTTAACCGCTGTAACATATTTTTGAACGATTTGAAATTTACTATTCACTTTTGTAACTCCGATTGAGGTAATTAGATAATAATTTCCTTGCTTATCTTTCCTTAAACTTCTAATATTTCCATTACCCTTTTCAAAAGGCAGTTTCATGTTTATTTACCTTGTTTCTGATATAAAAGAACAATAAAAATTATTAGACCCTGCAAAAAGTGTATTGCTGTCAGCAAAATTTAAATACAAAGTTTTATCAAATGCTAATCCGTTACTTTTCGTTATTAGCATAACATCTTCATTGAGCAATAAATATATGCCATCGTTTAGTGTCGTTATCCAAAGATGATTTTCGTTATCAATTAGTATTGAAGAAATAGAAGGCTCCGGAAACAAGGTTTTCCCTCTTTTATGAGTTAGTAAATCATAAATTACTAAGCCCTTTTGCGTTCCTATATATAACTTATTTTGATCGCTGATTTTAAGATATTGAACCATACTTTCAAATTCTCCCAAAACCTCATATCTATTCCCACTGAAACTTTTTTTAATTACTTTATTTTCTGTGCTATAATAAACGGCTCCTTCACTAACATCAGCCTTTGTATTAACCCTAGGCATTATTTTCCTATTATCATTTAAAAAAGATAATTGGGTGCCGCTTGTTAAATTTGTAAAATGTACATTGGAAGTATCATAATTGAGTGAAATTACATCGCCTAAATTGTTTTTCAAAAGCGTTGAGTTAGCAAATTGTCCTATTAATTTTTTTTGCTTTATTTTTAATGAGCTATCAATTGATACCGTTAATCCTTGTGTGATATAATGGATTGTCTTTTTATTATCAGAGAGCACCTTGAGGCCCAAGTTTGACGTGTTTATTTTTGATAGAAGAGGGCTCTTGCTTCTGTTGTAAAAGTTTCCATTCTCATAATAACTTAACTCTCCATTACTGCAAGAAAACCATATTCTGCCTTGCCAATCTTCATAGGCATCAAATATATCGTTATCGCTTAAGCCATCGTTTGTAGAAAAATTTTGGAATGAATATCCGTTAAATTTAGCAACTCCTTTGTCGGTAGTAAACCAAAAATAACCATTGAGGTCTTGGATACAGTAATAAACAGTATTGCTCGGCAAACCGTTATTACCCGTAAAGTGTATATATGATGGCTGTTGAGCTTTAATAAAAAACCCACCTAAAAGAATAAAAAAAGCAATCAGCTTCATTTTTGGCTTATAAATAATTCAAATATAATCAATATAGCCCTCATTGGATTCTGGATTAGGTCAGCACCAATAGTTTAATTGATAAAGCCGGGCTTCATCTTTATACTTTTTTAACGAATCATAGTGTTTTGCTTTTGCAATAAATTTCTTTAATTTTACTGCAAGTTTAAAGAATAGGGATTTCTTATTGTTTGTTTCTTAAAAAAGGGCCAATGTCCGGCAAACTTCCGGTACAGTTCTTAAAAAAAATGATCTTGATAAGCCTAACCAACCTATCTTGATAAATTAAAAAAATGAACAAAGTTGCTGTTTATCGTAAAGAGCATTTTAATGCTGCTCATCGTTTGCATAGTTCATCTATGAATGATGCAGAAAATGCTGAATATTTTGGAAGATGCAATTATCCAAATTATCATGGCCACAATTACGAACTTATTGTAAAATTAGTTGGCGAAGTGGACCCGAAGACTGGCTACGTTTTTGATATGAAATTATTAGGGGATATTATAAAAAATGAGATCGTTGAGCGTTTTGATCATAAGAATTTGAATTTGGATGTTCCTGAATTTAAGAATTTGAATCCAACAGCCGAAAATATTGTTATGGTTATATACGATATTCTCCGTAAAAAAATTGATAACCGTTATGAACTAAATTTGAGACTCTATGAAACCGAAAGAAATTTTGTTGAATTCCCTGCTTAAAGACGAAAGTCACACTGATCGTAGTCGAAGTGTAAACGATTTCACTATTGACGAAGTTGGCGAGCAACATATAAGTACGAGTGAAGAAACACCTTTACGTGCAGACGCTTTTAAATTGAGCGATGACGAAAAAATGGCGAAGATAGAAACGCACTTTAAAGGCATTATGGAGACGTTAGGTTTAGACCTGAACGACGATAGTTTAAAGGGAACTCCAAAGCGTGTTGCTAAAATGTATGTGAAAGAAATTTTTAGCGGACTTGATCCTGCAAACAAACCAAAAGTTGCATTGTTCGAAAACAAATATAAATACAACCAAATGCTGGTTGAAAAAGATATTACGTTTTACAGCAATTGCGAGCACCACTTTGTTCCCATTTTTGGGAAAGCACACGTGGCTTACATTTCCAACGGTAAAGTAATTGGTTTAAGTAAATTAAATCGCATTGTACAATATTTTAGTAAGCGTCCACAAGTGCAAGAACGTATGACCGTGCAAATTGCAAAAGAATTCCAGAAAGTTTTAAAAACAGATGACGTGGCTGTGATCATTGACGCCAAGCATTTATGTGTTTCATCAAGAGGTGTACAAGATCATGCTTCGGCTACTGTAACTTCTTTTTACGGGGGGCAATTTGAAAAAGAAACTACTAGAGCCGAATTATTTAAGTATATTGAATTGACATAATTTAAATCAAACGCCATGCAAAAGTCCATCATCACACTGTCACTCATTGCTTTGTTTTCATATACTCATGCACAATCCACCGAAGATGTTCGTGTAAATGTGGCTGTGAAGTCGGTGATCCTTTATTTAGATGGGGCTGAAGTGAGCCAAACAAAAAATCTGAGCGTAAATGCTGGGCGCACCATGGTTATTTTTACCGGTCTATCTCCAAAACTAATTTCAAAAAGCATACAAGTTAATGTAAATAATGGTGCGACCGTGCTTTCTGTTTCGGATAAAATAAATTTTTTAGCTGAGCAAAAACAAAGTCCGCGCGTTAAACAAATGCGCGATTCTATTGAAATGTATACTGATATTTTAACGCAAACCAATTACGAAATTGATGCATTGAATAAAGAAAGAATAATGCTGAGTAAAAATGAATCTATTGGTGGGCAAGACAAAGGTGTGATTATTGCAGAATTAAAATTAGCCGCTGATTTTTACAGAGCGCGCTTAAAAGATATTAATTCGGAAACTTTTAAAGCTGATAAAAAACAAAATAAAACTCAAGAAGCTTTAAATAAAATGAACAACCAATTGAACGAAGTAATTGGCGATGCTCAATTGCCAACAGCGGAAATTGCTGTTTTGATCTCGAGCACTGAAAAAATTACAGTGGATATTGATCTAAAATATGTAGTGAAAGAAAGTGGTTGGGTGCCAAGCTATGATCTGATAAGTGAAGACATAAATAAACCCATAGTTTTAAAATATAAGGCTAAAGTTTATAATAATAGCGGCGTAGATTGGAACGACGTTAAAATGAAAGTATCAAGCGCCGATCCATTAAAAAATGCTTCTAAACCAGATCTGGCATGTTGGTATTTGAATTTTAGTACTCAAAATTATTACGGTTATAACAACAATAACAATATGGCTAACAACGCGCCTTCCGCAGCTTATAGTCAACAAAAAACAATAGCGCAAGAACAAACCTTGTATGATGAAGAAAAACAAGTGAAGGGAATGAAGGGCAAGGTAAAAGAATTACCAAAGTTAACCGAGGAGATACAAGTATCCGAGCTAAGTGCTGAGTTCGACATCAAACAAAATTATTCTATTCCCTCAGATGCAAAACCCTATTTGATCGATGTTACCTCGTATAATTTGAATGCATCATTTCAATATTATAGTGTTCCAAAAGTTGAAAAGGAAGCGTTTATGTTGGCGCGAATTGCCGGGTGGGAAGATCTTGATCTGATAGAAGGCCAGGCCAATGTTTATTTAGCAGGAACTTATGTAGGACAAAGTTATATCAATACACGTAGCGTAGCTGATACTTTAGACCTCTCATTTGGCCGCGATAAAAAGATACAAATTACTCGTACCAAATTAAAGGAAAACAATAGCGAACAAACGGCAGGCACAACAAAAAAAGTAACTTATACCTATGAGATCATTGTAAAGAACAACCATAAATCAGCAATTCAAATTGAAATTGAAGATCAATTACCCATTTCTCAAAACAGTGAAATCATTGTAGATGTAAAAGAAATTTCAAAGGCCGATCGCAATGAAGCAACAGGGCAATTAAAATGGAAATTGAGTTTGGCACCCGATGAAACTAAAAAGATCCTTTTGTCTTTTTCTATAAAATATCCAAAGGCCAAAGCCGTTGAATTGAAAAAGAAAGCAAGAACAATTTCGGCACCATCGTTTTGATAAAGAATTTTTTATTCCATAGAGTAAATCCTAAACGAGATCCATTGTGGGATCCCATGGATGTTGGTCTTTTTGAAAAATGCATTAACTATATTTCTAAAACATACGAGGTTGCTTTAATTGAAGATCTTGTTTCCTCAAACGAAATAAATTCGGAAAATAAATTCGCTACCATCATGTTCGATGATGGTTACAAAGACAATATTGAATACGCAGCCCCCATTTTAGATAAGTACAAAGTAAAAGCCTCGTTTTATGTCGTAACGAATTGTATTGATCAAAATATAGTTACTTGGACTCATGAACTCGAACATCTTTTTCAATTTGCAAACAAAACTGAGATAAAAATGGATCTTGATTTCTTGCCCGACGAGTTGAAGATAAGTCAATTAAAAGATAACTCAGAGCGGATGGCTTACGTGCGTAAATTAAAACCCTTCCTTAAAAAAATCTCTCACGTAAAGCGAAATAAAGTTCTTGAAATAATTGCTCAAACGTATAATGATGTTCAGTTGCCAAAATTAATGATGGGTTGGAAAGATCTCTCCGAATTGAAAAATGCCGGGCATTACATTGGATCTCATTCTGTAACCCATGCCATGTTGGGAACAATGACGGATGAGAACGAAATTAAAAATGAATTGCAGCTATCAGGAATCAAAATAAAAGAACACCTTGGTTACTTCCCTCAAACTATTTCATATCCCGTGGGAAGCTTTAATGAAGCCACCAAACATTTGGCTAAAGAAACAGGTTATACAATTGGCTTGGCTGTAAAACAAACTGTTTACGATCAGCATAAAACAGATATATTTGAGATACCTCGAATAGAATTGTATAACGAACCTTGGTGGAAAACACGTTTACGAATAACAAATACTTTAGAGAACGTTAAATCGTTGATCGGTTATAAATGAAAATTATTTTGTGGATAGGAAATGAGCCCAATCAAAAAGCTTTGGCGAATAAGATCCATTCGTTGTTTCCGCTTGCCGGAATAATTACCGAAACAAGGCTTTACAAACAAAAAATTACTTTATCCAAATTATTGGAGCGATTATTTTTTCCAACCATTGGAAAAGCCTGGTGGAAAATGGTACAACATTATAGCACTGCGCATTCAAATTATCCTAAAGCAAACACGTTGGATGTTGAGAGCATTAATTCAGATGACGCATATGAATTTTCAAAAAACATAGATGCTGATCTTATTGTTGTTTCGGGCACAAGCCTCATCAAACAAAAAATGTTATCCTTAAAGCCCAGTGTTGGAATTCTAAATCTCCATACAGGTTTATCTCCTTATGTAAAAGGCGGACCAAATTGCACCAACTGGTGTATTGCCAATGGAAAATTTCATTTGATTGGAAATACAATAATGTGGATAGACGCAGGCATTGATTCTGGAAATATTGTCACAACTGAATTCACCGAATTAACCGGCGATGAGAATTTAGAACAACTGCATTTAAAAGTAATGGAGCATGCGCATGATCTTTATTTAAGGGCCATTAATTCAGTCTCTGAAGGAAAAACAAGTTCTGTTCAACAAACCAGTATTGCCGAAGGAAACACTTATTATAACAAAGATTGGACCTTTGATAAGAAAAGGGCGCTTGTTTTCAATATTAAAAAGCTAAGTGCCGTTGTTAAAACAGGCGAGCTTATTAAAAACAGAGAAAACTTGAAGGTAATTAAGCTTTAAGGGTCCATTTTTTCTTTCCTGTAATTTTCCTATCTTTAATAAAAATTTTATTTATGGATCGTCGCCGTTTTATGCTTGCTTCGGCAGGCACTCTTGGAAGTTTAAGTTTTCTTTCTGCTATTAACAAAACATTTGCAGCTGAACTTGAGAGCCAAGTAAATCGCGTTGAGAACATGAGCATTGACGAATCTGCTTCTGATGAAGATTTTTGGGGCTGGGTGCGCGAAAGCTTTACTGTTTCTCCAAACATTATCAATTTAAATAATGGCGGGGTGAGTCCTTCGCCAAAAGTGGTACAAGATGCCCACATTCGTTTTTATCAATATTGTAATGAAGCGCCTTCGTATTTCATGTGGCGAATTTTAGATCAGGGCCGCGAAGGTTTGCGTTTAAAATTAGCTGACATTACAGGAGTAAGTGCTGATGAGATCTGTATCAACCGTAATTCAACCGAAGGATTGAACTCTGTGATTTTTGGTTTGAATTTAAAAGCCGGCGATGAAATTGTATTAAGTAAATACGATTATCCAAACATGATGAATGCCTGGAAACAACGCGAGAAGCGTGATGGCGTTAAATTAGTTTGGATAGACATTCCTCAACCTACTGAAGATGACAAAACAATTGTTGATATTTATGCTAAGGCTATTACATCAAAAACAAAAATCGTACACGTTACACATCAAATTAATTGGAGTGGAAATATTGTTCCGGTAAAAATGATAGCCGACATGGCGCACGCAAAAGGTTGCGAAGTAATTGTAGATGCTGCGCATTCGTTTGGACAATTTGATTTTAAATTAAGCGATACGGGTGCTGATTACTTAGCAATCTCATTACACAAATGGTTACATGCTCCTTTAGGAAGTGGTTTGTTGTATATTAAAAAAGATAAAATAAAAAATATTTGGCCATTACTTTCGGCTCCACAACCAGATAGTGATGACATTCGCAAGTTCGAAAATTTAGGAACACGCAACATGGCCGCCGAAATGGCAATTGGCGCTGCCGTTGATTTTCATAATGTGATAGGCATAAAAAGAAAAGAAGCGCGTTTACGCTATTTGAAGAGTCATTGGATTGAAAAAGCAGTTAAATTAAAAGGCGCCGTTGTTTGTACGTCGTTAAAACCGCAATACTCATGCGCCATTGGAAATATTGGTTTTGAAGGTTGGAAAGCCAATGATATTGAAGCGCGTTTGTATGAGAAACAAAAAATTCATACTACATCCATAGTTCTTGAAAAGATAAATGGCATTCGGGTTACGCCAAGTGTTTACACAAATTTGTACGATCTTAATTTATTAGTTAAAGGATTAACAGAAGTTTCGGAATCAAAAGCTCCTATTGGAAAATAGATTAAAAAATATTGGTTTAGGCATTTGTTTAAGCTTAATGCTTGTTGCGTTTGTTACAAAAAACAAACGAGAAGTTGTATTTACAAAATTGGCGCCATCTCCTATTGGTCCATACAGCCAAGCCATTAAAACAAATCATATGTTGTATGTATCAGGTCAAATTGGTTTGAACATCGAAGGAAAATTGGATAGCGCAAGTATTGAAGTAGAATGCAAACAAGTAATGGAAAATGTAAAAACCATTATTGAAGCTTCGGGATTAAAGATGAGTAACATTGTAAAATCAACTATTTACACTACTGATCTTAAAAAATTCGCGCAAATCAACGACGTGTACAAAACCTATTTTCCAAACAATCCTCCTGCTCGCGAAACCGTTCAAGTTGTGGCTTTGCCTAAGGGCGCACATGTGGAAATATCGGTGATCGCCGAAAAGTAATTCTCATTTGCCTATAAATTAACAGTTTACGGCATGATTATTGAATCTTTTACCAACCATAGCCCTTTGGGCATCGTATGGTTTAATGACTAAACTTATTACATAACTAAAAACAACAGCATATGATCAAAACATTTACTAAGAATTTTAAAAAACTGTTTTTTGGTATCCTAATTTTCGGACTACATCAAACAAGTATAGCGCAGTGTACTGCCAATTTCGTGGTAACATACAACGCAAACGGAAATGTACAATTCTTATCTACTTCTACACCAACTCCTGGTTCGGGGCATTTTTGGAATTTTGGAAATAGTCAAACCTCTTCGCTACAAAACCCAAACATCACTTATACAGCCAATGGTGTTTATACAGTGTGTCTTTCTATTTGGACGCCAACCGCAGCGCCAACTTGTAGCGCTAGTATTTGTCAAACCGTTAACATTACAACAGCGCCAAACCCAACCTGCTTATTAAATGCAAGTTTTACACAAATTACTTCGGCAAACTCAGCAACATTTTTAAGTAACAGTACCGGAACCGTTATTGGTAGCACATACACATGGGATTATGGTGATATGAATTTTGGATTTGGTAATAGCACTACTCATACATATGCAAGTCCCGGATTTTACAATTGCAAACTCGTAGTTAATAATGGCAGTGGTTGTATAGATAGCGTTACAAATTCTGTGTTTGTGAATGGGCCATGTAATTTGATCGCCAATTTTACAGCAAATCAATTAGGAAATGGTAACGTACAATTTATAAGTACTTCAACTAATACATTGGCTACAACTACTTATGTTTGGTATAAAAATTCAACTTATGCAGGATCAACTGATCCAATAACTATCAATTTTATAAACGGAACTTACACAGTTACGCTTTATGCAAGTAATAACTCATCTTTTTGCGCAAGCACCTCCAGCCAGGTGATCACTGTTACTTCTAATACATGCAATTTGGTTGCAAGTTTTGTAAGCACAGTAGCTGCCAATTCAGCCAGTTTTTTAAGTACCAGTTCTGGAACCATTGTTGGAAGCACCTATACTTGGTATTACGGAGATGCCACGCAAGGATCAGGAAGTTCATCTGCCCATAATTATGGCGGTCCCGGTTTTTTTCTTTGCTCTTTTGTAGTTAGCAATGGCAGCGGTTGTAGTGATAGCACTTCTAGTGCAATTGTTACTACTGGTCCATGTAATTTAAATGCCAGTTTTGTGGCAAATCAATTAGGAAATGGAAACGTACAGTTTGTAAGCACCTCAACAGGAACAACAGCAGTAACAACATACGACTGGTATAAAAACGCAGCCTTTATGGGTTCTGGAGATCCAATTAATATGAATTTCCCAAATGGAACTTATACCATAACACTTGCTGCCCTTATTAATGCCTCTACAGCATGTTCAAGCACGGTAAGTCAAGTTGTTGCTGTTACATCTAATACGTGCAACGTTTCTGCGTCTTTTAGCTATACGCAAAGCACAGGAGGCCTAGTTAATTTTGCTTCTACTTCTACTGGCACTATAGCAGGCATGACATACGCTTGGGATTTTGGAGATGGGTTTAATACAATTGGTGGGCCACTTGCCTCGCATACATATTCTAATGCCGGAATTCATAATGTGCTTTTGGTGGTGCAAGATCCAAATAATCCAATTTGTAAAGACAGTGTTGCTGTTCCTGTAAATATCAACAGTGTTCCTTGCGTAGCCAATTCAAATTTTACAATGACGATGATCACATCGGGTTGGTGGAATGCTATTCCGTCTTATCCGTGGAATGTTGTTTCTGCTACATGGAACTGGGGAGATAATACTTCAGATAATCAATTGTACACATCACACACCTATTCGCCAATTGGCGTATACAACGTTTGTTTAACAGTAAGTGTTTCGTGCGGAGCCACCTCAACAACTTGTGTTACTTATACAATTACAAGTCCACCAGATCCAACAGGCTCAGGAGATCATCATAAGGCCTCGTCGCCAATAAGCATGGCTTATATCAATGTAATTCCTCCACAAAACATTACCTTATCAGGTATCAAACAACAAACGATTATAAATGAGAGTAATTTACTTGTGTATCCAAACCCTTCGAACGGTAAATTTGAAATCAAATTGATTGGGCTTAACGAAACGGAAGCTCGTATAAAAGTATACAACGTTGCCGGAGGCCTTGTTTACGAAGCCAAAGGAAATATTCAGAATGGACATTTGAATCACCAGGTAAAATTGGATAATGCACAGGGTATTTACCTTTTAAAAATTGAATCAGGCTCCGGTGTGATCATAAAAAAGATCATTTTAAAAGATTAATACATTAAAAGTTATTTAAAAGCGAAGTGCAGAAATGTTCTTCGCTTTTTTATTTACATTTGAACCGTGCTACGTTTTGAAATACCAACCGTAAAAGATGCCGAACTCATTTCGCAAATGGCTATTCAAACTTTTTACGAATCGCATGGAACAAGTGCTTCCGAAAAAGATATTGAGGAGTACACAAACCAGAAATTGAATGTTGCTCTTTTTAAGGAAGAGCTTGCTGATGCTAAAAATATTTTTCGTGTGGCGTATTTAAATGATGTTCCTGTGGCGTTCTCAAAGATCATTTACAATTTTTCAAATCTAAAAATAAATGAAGTCCCGGTTTGTAAAATGGAAAAGATATATGTTCTTAAAAAATATTACACTCAAAAGATCGGGAAACCCTTATTTGACCTCAACATAAAATTGGCAAAGGAAAATAAGCAAAAAGGAATTTGGCTATATGTTTGGACCGAAAACAAACGCGCTGTCCGTTTTTACGAAAAGGAAGGTTTTAAAATAATTGCCGACACATTTTTTAAGATCAGCGAAACACACAGCAACCCTAATTACTGGTTGTATTTAAAATTTTAATTACGTTAAGCCAGGCAATAATCCTGAAGCTGCTTTTTTCATCTCCGCTTCATTTAGAGTATTGGCTTGATCAATCGCTTTATTTAATGTAATGCGTAATTGCTCTTCTAATTCTTCCTTGCCTCCATGTTGCAATCCTGCAGCAATAGTCAATTTTTTTATTTCACGATTGCCGTTTATTTCAATTTTAATATCTCCACCGGCACCTTCAACAACTAAAAGTGTGTTGTTTAATTTTTCTTTTGCTTCCTCGGCTTTTTGCTTCATTTCTTGAAGCTTTCCCATCATACCTCCAAATTTTCCAAACATATATTTTTCTTTTAGTGCGTTTACAAAATCTCACTATCTAAATTCTTTTGGTATCATGCAAACAGGTATGGGTTCCATTTTATGCTTATTTGCTTTATTTCTATCCGAGTAAACGCGCATTACATGTTGCTGCCGTTCGTTTAATGAGTCCGTTTTATTGTTCGAAATATATTCCATCGCCCATTCTAATTCTGCATAAGCGGCGCCTAGTTGATCTTCATCCGTTCTTCCATCGCCAAATAAACCGTCGGTAGGCTTTGCTGTTAAAATGCTTTGTACCAAGCCTAAATGTTTTCCAAGATCATACACTTCCGTTTTATAAAGATCAGCGATCGGACTAAGATCCACTCCGCCATCTCCGTACTTGGTATAAAATCCAACGCCAAAATCCTCAACTTTATTTCCGGTGCCCGCTACCAGCATTTTATGATGGCCGGCGTAAGCATATAACGCACTCATGCGAATGCGTGCTCGCGTATTGGCCATGGTTAAAAAATCTTGAATATCGTTTGATAATGTTTTTTCATACGACTCTAATACCTGTGTTAGATCAATTTCGTGCGAAGTAACATTTTTGAAATTGTTCTTAAGCCAATTAATGTGTTCTAAACTTCTATCATGTTCGGTCTTAAATTGCCTAATTGGCATAGTTAAAACAATCAGCGGCTTACCAGTTAAAGCACAAAGAGTAGAAGTTACTGCGCTATCAATGCCTCCGCTTATACCAACCACAAATCCTTCGGTTCGCGAAGAATTAGAATAGGTTAAAAGCCAGCTCACAATATGTTGTTTAACTTTTTGGTAATTCATAGGGCTTATAAAGTTAATTAAAATTGTTAGTAAAAAAACAAATTTTGTATTCTTAAAATGGTGGGTTTTGTAACTTTAATGTGTGAATCATCGCACGCAACAATTTGAAAGAAATTGTAATGTTCTTAAAAAGTACATTCCCGAAAGCACTGTGCCACAAATTGCGTTTTGGATTGTAGAGTATGATTTTAAGCTGAAAATAAAAAAAGAAAGAAGTACGCGTTTAGGTGATTATACTTCTCCAAGAAATGGTTCCAATCACCTCATCACTATTAATCATAACCTTAATAAGTATTCGTTTTTAATTACCTTGGTTCACGAAATTGCGCATCTTACTACTTTCAATGCTCACAAAGATAAAGTAATGCCTCATGGTGCCGAATGGAAAAGGTCTTTTGCAGATTTGATGCAGCCCCTTATGAACGAAACCGTTTTTCCAATTGATATTTTATACGCTGTAAGAAAATATATGCGTAATCCGGGAGCTTCAAGTTGCTCGGATGCTACTTTATTACGCACATTAAAATTGTACGACGAGAGTTCTAACGGAATGGTTTTTGTAGAATATCTCCCGCACAAAAGTGTTTTTTTATACAACGAACGACTTTTTGAAAAAGGAGAAAAAATACGCACGCGTTATAAGTGCATGGAAATAAAAACAGGAAATGTTTATCTTTTCAATTCTTTAGCCGAAGTGGAAGTTTTTGAAACTACTTCCGCTCGATCAGATTTGTAGGTAATACAATGTTAGAGTGGCTACTGTGTTTACCCTCAATAATATCTAAGATCAAATTCGAAGCGTTTTGTCCAATTGCCTCTATAGGTTGAGAAACCGAAAGAACTTTATTGTCGATAAGGTTAAATAATTCCACATCGTCAAAGCAAGCAAATCTCACTTTATCAAAATAGATCTTCAGGTCCTTATTTTCTTTTACTGCTTTAAGGGCGCCAACCGCCAAGTGGTTGTTTAATGAATAAATTGCGTCGACTTTAGTTCCTGCATAAGCGAACTTTTTTAGTGCTTCAACAACATCTTCGTAAATATTATCGAAACTGATATTAACTACCAAATTTGGATTTAGATCGACTTTGTGTTTTTGCAAAGCACCTTTGTAACCATTCATACGATCTTCGATGGTGCTGATATACGAAGGAGTAATGCTTAAGCACGCTACGTTTTTACAACCATCATCTAAAAGTTTATTCACCACCTCCATTGATCCGCCGTAATTATCGATCACAATATAATTGGCATTAAATAATGGGATCACACGGTCAATAAAAACAATTGGTGTTTTTGCAAAACGTGGACTACTATAAAAATCTGCATTATCGCATGAGGAAGCAATGATCAATCCATCTACCCCTTGTTGGTTGATCATCATATCAACCAGCTTTTTTTCTTTCTCAATATTTTCTTCGGTACTACACACCATAAGGTTATAGCCTTTTCCAAACAAAACTGTTTCAATATTTTTTGCAATACACGAATAAAATGGATTAGCAACATCTGCAACAATAAGGCCAATGAAAAAACTCTTCCCAGTTCTTAAAGCTCGAGCAAATTTATTTGGCGAATAATCTAATTGTGCCACAGCATCTAAAACAGCTGCTTGCGTTTTTTTACTTATTCCGTATTGATTTCCTTTTCCATTCAACACCATTGATATGAGTGTTTTTGAATACCCTAATTCTCTCGACAGATCTTCTAACTGTAATCGCTTCATAAATCAAAATTAATATTACTTAAGTTCTACTACTAAATTGAGCAAAGGTTTCTCGTTTTTAAATGGATTTAGACGAAACGCCTAAAATAGTAGTCTAAATTTAAAAGCATTTAGATTATGGTAAAGAAATAACCAGTTTTTAACACATTGAGGCCGCCTTTAAAGAAAATACTTTAATTAGTGGCGCTAAAACGAGAAATGCTTGTGGTTTAAATCAAAAACAGGTATTCTTGATAAAGAAAGACGGAACATGCTACTATCAGAAAACAAACAAATGAAAGTTTCTAAACTTGCAGAAAACATCATTGGGTCAGAGATCATTAAACTTGCCGCAGAAGTAAATGAAAAAATAAAAAATGGCGAGAAGATCTATAACCTTACCATTGGTGATTTTAATCCTAACGTTTTTCCAATTCCCGAAGAACTTAAGAATTATATCATAAAAGAATACGAGGCTAATCAAACCAATTATCCTCCTGCCGATGGTGTTTTAGAATTACGCCAAGCTGTGAGCGCTTTATTAAAGGAGCGTTGCGAATTAAATTATTCAAGTTCCGAAATTGTTATTGCCGGTGGCGCACGCCCTGTTATTTATAGTATTTTTCAAGCTATCGTAGATAAAGATGATACAGTTATTTTTGCTGTTCCATCATGGAATAACAATCATTACTCGTATTTAAATTCAGCCAAAACAGTTGTAATAGAAGCAAAGGCAGAAAATAATTTTATGCCTTCGGCAAAAGATATTGCACCTCACATTAAAGAAGCATCGCTTGTAGCATTATGTTCGCCACAAAATCCAACAGGCACGGTTTTTAGCAAAGAAGGTTTAGAAGAAATTTGTGACCTTATATTGCAAGAAAATAAACGCAGAGGCGAAAATGTAAAGCCCGTGTACTTAATGTACGATCAAATTTATTGGGAGTTAACTTACGGGGACATCAAACATTACAATCCGGTTACCTTGCGTCCGGAAATGAAAGCTTATACTGTTTTTGTAGATGGCATCTCTAAATCCCTTTCTGCTACAGGCGTTCGCGTTGGTTGGAGTATGGGGCCACAATTTATCATCGATAAAATGAAAGCCATTTTAACTCACATTGGAGCATGGGCTCCTAAAGCCGAACAAGTAGCAAGCGCTAAATATTTGGCCGATCTAAAAACATATGCAGGGTTTTTGGAAGTGCAAAAGAAAAAAATTATTGAGCGCTTAGATGGTTTTTACAAGGGCATAACACAATTAAAAAACGAAGGGCACAAAGTAAATGCCATCGCACCGCAAGCTGCTATTTATCTTACAGTACAGTTTGAATTGCACGGGAAAAAAACTGCCGAAGGAAAAGTTTTAAAGACCACAAAAGACGTAACAAAATATTTATTGGATGAAGCAAAACTTGCCATCGTTCCTTTTTACGCATTTGGTGCATCTGATAATTCAACGTGGTATCGATTGTCAGTTGGTACATGCAAAATAGAAGATGTTTCATCGGCCGTTGAAAGTTTAAGATCAGCCTTGATCAAATTGACTTAAACTCACGTATCTTATTTATTGTCAATCATTTTCTTTAACCTGTTAAAGATGGCGAAAGCCTTATTTCATCCGCGTTTTTACCTAAAAAAATTGTTAATTGAGTGGAGAAAGCTTACGGCAGAGTGTATTACCCCTCCATGTTAGCGAGTTTTAAGGGGGTAAGCTTCTTTATTTACTAACTTTGTCTCTAGATTTAAACCGTTTTATAATTCGATAAACCCCATGAAGATCAAAAATTTTATTTTTATCGCTGCGCTAATGATAACGTTTGGCGTTGCAAAAGCTCAAAACAATACTGAGTGGACGCCAATTTTGGTGAGTATGGATGGCACCAACACATTTAAAGGTGTTGAAGCTTATTATTCACTTTCAAATTGTGCCGGCAGTGATGTTCTTCTCATCAAACTCAAAAACACAAATGATAAAGCAGTAAAAGCACAATGGGTAAACGCCATTGTTAGCAATGATGAAAAAGAACATTACGGTAAAACAAAATTAGTATCGGTTAATTTAAAAGCAACAAGCGAAACCGTTGGCGCATGTAATGCAAAACCAACTGAATTAGTTGTAAAATTAAGCGACTATGGCGTAACGCTTAAAGAATTCAAAACAATTGTTGGTTCAAGTTTTTATGTAGAGTAAAAAAAATATTATAAAGTTTAAAAAAAATACAATGAAAAAATTACTTCTTATAGCCTCACTTTTCCTTAGTGGATCTGTTATTTTCGGACAATTAGTAAACTTTAACTATACAGGTGCAATGCAACAGTATGTAGTTCCTGCAGGTGTTACAGGTATTTGCTACACTGTTAGTGGAGCGCAAGGAATGGGCAATGTGCAAAACAACATGAACGGCGGTTTAGGTGGCCGCGTAATGGGTGTGTTATCTGTTGTCCCCGGCCAAATTTTACAGATCTTCGTTGGACAAGGTGGTATTGCTTCTAATATTGGTGGTTTTAATGGTGGTGCAAACGGTGGTTCATCAACCGGTAACTGCTGCCCTAACTCACGTGGTGGTGGTGGTGGTGGTGCTTCCGATATTCGTGTTACTCCTTTCGCTTTAGCGAATCGCGTTGCTGTTGGTGCCGGTGGTGGTGGAACAGGTGGAAATCGTGTTCAAGGTTGTTCACCAGGTTGTGGTGGCGGTGGCGGTGGCGGTTGGTACGGTGG
>Ga0163149_10001836_pt1 | contig 26614 bp, 24 predicted proteins | sample OliLakLV19MP5G1_FD_148604 | JGI IMG/M metagenome (GOLD analysis project Ga0163149, IMG submission 148604) | Freshwater microbial mat bacterial communities from Lake Vanda, McMurdo Dry Valleys, Antarctica - Oligotrophic Lake LV.19.MP5.G1 | ecosystem: Environmental > Aquatic > Freshwater > Lake >... | reverse complement strand
TTGGAAAATGTGGGTAGAAAGGACCTTGTCCTCCAGCTCATGGTGGCAATGGGATATCCTCAGGGGGTCAAAAAACTCACTGACAAGACAAAGAAGCGCGCTCTCATTCGGGAGATCGCTTCTTTCTTGAGCCAGAGTCCGCCGAAACCGCAGGTTGCGGCGGGTGGTGGAGGACGTAGTGGTGGAGGCAGCGGAGGAGGTAGCGGAGGACGACGGAGGCAAGCTCCTTAGTCTTCTCTACGTTACTCTCCGCCTCACTCTCCGCCTCACTCTCCATCTTCACCTGGTTGGATGCAGCATCAGGGGGCGGGCGCATTGATCAAGTTGGATTCGTCCAATGAGATTGTGCTCCCGCTCCTTGTTTACTGTTCTCTGCTTACTGCTTCCTCTCTGAACAGTATCTCAGTAATAAAGGCCCATTAATTACCAACTGTTTTTTATAAGGAGATCTTCCCGGCACTTGGGCCATTTTTCTGGCTATAAAATATTCACTATATCTTCCCTACTAAAACTTCACTTCTACGTAGAAGTAAAAATAGGGAAACGACCCAAGATTCCCTATTTATTAAAGATTATTTCCGGACAAAATCTATCTCACCAAAAGTCATTCTAGCAAACATCTGATTATGTGCTCGACACAAAAGTCTAAGATTATCACTCTTTGTTTTTCCACCTAAAGCAAAAGGCTTTACATGCTCATAGTTAAGATAATGATTCTGAGTACAACGCACTCCATTTGGTGAAACATAACTGCATTGACCACCATCACGATCGGCTATCTCTCTCTTTATTGAGATAGGAATATATCGACTGTTTTCATCTGCCTTTCTTATTGCCGCTGCCCTACCTTTTTTACCGTAACTTTTAATTAACTCAGTAAAGACTCCCTCAATAGAGATATTTGTTCCTAGTTTATTTGTTCCTAGTTTATTTGTGATAGCTTAGATCTAAGGCTTTGAAGCTCATTATAAGTATCTTTAGGGAGAGAGAACTTTATCTCATAGCGGATATCTGGCTCTGGCTTGAGCTCTGATTTGAGAGAAGCCGTAGGAGAGCTATATGATAAGGGCGTATTTTCAGATTGAGCCAAAGTAAAGAGATCCTCAATTGCTGGAGCATTTGCTACCTCTTCTTTTCTCACTTTAATTTCAGTTATCTTTTCTTTAGGCTTATCTATTGGACGGCAATCTGCAATAAGAGAGGCAATCTCTCGTGCTGATTTGCCGACAATATCTAAAGCTGAGATCTTTCTATCTCTAATTGCCCTAGCCGCAGTTGATAGAACTGACAAAGAGACCTTTCCAACTAATATATCATTAGATAATTCAGGATTCTCTCTAAGACATCTTGCGCTCTCTACCCTTCTAAATACACTCCCATCAGAGTATACGAGTTTTCTAGTGCAGTAATCAAAAAGGGAGGTAAAGCCTAATTCTAAATATAATTTCTCTACTGCTTCCTAAGATTTAAATATTTCGCATTATATAATAAGCATATCATAGGTTTTTTAGAGCCTCATTGAGAGGCGAGGAGGCGAGATCTCGCATCTTTACCAAAAATCGAGGTGCCATTTTAAAAAGAATTTTTGTAGAGGATCGTAATGCGTTTAACGGGTCTTTATTCTGATTTGTTCTTTACTTAAGAGGACACCTGAAAAACCTTGTCAATAGAAAACTGCTCTCTTTTTTAGAATTCCAAAACCTTTTTAATTTTTTATATTTATCTGTGTAACTATTACAAAGATCCGCTACCAACTTTAGATGAGAATATTCATTATGTTGATCCAAGTTACTTCTACGTAGAAGTAACTATTTGTTTCTAAAAGTATGACTATCTCTCTTTTTTTATCGTAACTACAAAACCACGATTATTATCAAGTACATTTTTTGTGATTCTTACTTCTACAAATGTCATTAAGTTAAAGCGGGACAATAGGTGCCCAGCTACATCATTAGTTAAAGTTTCTAAAAGATTCCATGAGTTTTCTGTTAACAGTGACTCAATCGAATCAGAGATATTTAAATAATCACAGGTATCTTCAATGTTATCTGAAGCAACACACTTACTTAAATTCATGCCGAAAGTAAGATCGATAGTTACAAGCTGTGGATGTGCTCGTTCTTTTTCACAACATCCTAGCTTTACTCTCTGTCTCAGCTCATTGATTTTTAATACACCGAATTCGGACATAAATACTTACCCCAAACGCTCCAACGTGCATAATTTGATGCCGTTCCTATAGCTTGGCTAAAAAAGAATTTCAACTGCCTAGGGCAATCAATGAATTTGGGCCAGTACCTTTAGAGGCTTTAAGTGCACCCAGACTCTAAAGAGCCTATGCTACTTCGCGAGCGTGCGTGCAAAAAAGTCCTAATTCTTTCGTATTTCCCAAAGATTACCGGAAGGTCCTGAAATGGGATCTGACTCATCTAATGAAAGAACTGAAGTTTCTTTTGAACGGTACTGGTTATCAATCTCAGCTCCATCTTCCGCTAGTTTGATCTTTAAACGAAGGTTATTTGCACTATCTGCATTCTTAAGTGCCTCATCAATCGAAATTTTTCCGGCATTATAAAGATTGAATAAGGAGTGATCAAAAGTCTGCATGCCTATGTTTGTGCTAACTTCCATAGCACCCTTAAGCTCAGAGATCTCACCTTTATATATTAATTCTTTTACCCGAGAGCTTGCTAAGAGTACCTCTACTGCTGGCACACGACTCTCAGAAACACAGCTCTTAACTAAGCGTTGGCTAATAACGGCAGCCAGATTAAGACTCAGTTGAAGATAGATCTGTTTATGTCGAATTGCTGGAAAGAAGTTCATAATTCTCTCCATCGCCTGATTTGCATTGTTACTATGAATAGTGGCCAAACAGAGATGACCGGTTTCTGCAAATGCTATCGCCGCATCCATAGTTTCAAGATCTCGAATTTCACCAATAACGACAACGTCAGGAGCCTGTCGCAAAGCATTCTTTAAAGCACTGCCATAATCTTTAGTATCTAACCCAATTTCACGTTGAGTTATTATTGATTTTTTATGTTCATGAACAAACTCTATCGGATCTTCAACCGTGATTATATGTCCGCCTTCCCTCTCATTTCTGTAATCAAGCATCGAGGCCAAAGTAGTTGACTTACCACATCCGGTAGCACCAACCATAATAACGAGTCCTCTTTTGATCATTGCTACATCTTTGAGAATACCTGGCAGTTCCAAATCATCAATATTTGGAATTATTGTTTTGATCTGTCTAATGACAAGCCCGACACTTCCTCGTTGACGCATTATATTGATTCGAAATCTTCCTAAGGAATCATCATATAAAGCTAAATTTTGTTCATTTGTTTTTAAGAATTCATCTCGCTCATAATCAGACATGATACCGAAAGCAATTCTTTCAGTTTCCTCAGGGCTTAATTTTTCATTTCCAACACCTCGGACAGATCCATTAACCCTAAACATTGGATTGCTTCCAACAGTTAGATAAAGATCGGAAGCATCTAGATCGAGCATTATCTGAAGAAGTGCTTTTACCTCATGAGTTATTTGAATCATAAAAGCTCTCCCAAACTACATACTATTGAAATCTTTAAAGAGGGTCTTATCAGTCGCCACTTCACGAGCATTGTCAGTCGAAAGTAATCCACGTCCTACAAGATCTTGTAAATGCATATCTATTGTCTGCATTCCAAAACTCTGACCTGTTTGCATTATGCTAGGGAGCTGATGGATTTTACCTTCTCTTATGAGATTTCTTACTGCAGGAGTTCCAATTAGAATCTCCACTGCTGCGACTCGACCACCTGTTGGTCGTTTACAAAGAGTTTGGGCTACTACAGCTTGTAGTGATTCAGCTAACATCGCCCGGATCTGTTCTTGTTGAGTAGATGGAAATACATCAATAATTCGATCCACCGTTTTTGGCGCACTGGAGGTATGTAACGTTGCAAATACAAGATGCCCTGTTTCTGCTGCCGTTAGTGCAAGCTGAATAGTTTCTAAATCTCTCATTTCACCTACCAGAACTATGTCAGGATCTTCACGTAGTGCAGATCTTAGAGCATTAGAAAAACTTTTTGTATTAGGTCCTACTTCTCTTTGATTAATTAGGCATCGTTTGGATTGATGCACAAACTCTATCGGATCTTCAATTGTGAGAATATGACTCTCTTCTCTCTCATTTATAAGATTGACCATTCCAGCCAACGTTGTAGATTTTCCAGATCCAGTTGGTCCTGTAACGACGATCAGACCTTTATGTAGTTTTGTTAGATCTGATATGATTGGAGGCATGCCCAATTCTTCTAAGGTTAAGATTTTTGAAGGGATCAATCTAAATACGGCACCCATGCCGCGACGCTGCCTAAAAACATTGACTCGAAATCGAGCCTTTTCCCCAAGATCGATTGAAAAATCTACTTCACTAATTTCTTCAAATGTTTTTCGTTGTGCATCTCCCATGATGTCATAGATCATGGCTTGGGCTTCTTCTGGGCTTAGCGTCGCCAGCTTAACCCTCTTCATATCTCCATCAACACGGACCATTGGTTGTTCACCAGCGCTTACGTGAAGATCAGACGCTTCTTGATTGTATGCAAATGTTAAGAGTTCAGAGATATCCATAATGCCCTAATCTAAGCTGAGATCTTCAAAGGCGATCCTAACCAAAAATCTTAAAGTGCTTAGGTAAAATCGGTAGATCCTCTGAGAAAGTTAAGGATCTATCTCTGTTTTAAAACTCTAATTTATTGAAACAAATGAGGGTTTTATACCGATGAGGCAATGCTAGAGAACTGTTGACTAATTTTAGTTCCAACTAATTGGATAGCTGCCATGGCTACTACCACTATTAGTGCGGCCAGCACAGCATACTCAATAAGGGTCGCGCCTATTTCAGAACGTGGCCGATCCTGCAATTTAGACCGTGTGGGCTTTGTCATATCTTGTTTCCTATAATATAGAATCTTAATCTAATAGAAAATTGACCATTAAGACAAGATCAAAAGAACTGAGCTTTGCATGAGTGTTTCCAAAATTTTCTCTAAAATCTTCTACGGATTAGATGAATCAGCCCGATCTTGGCTTCTCTCAACAATTACTAGATCATCTAAATCACAACTAATCCTATGCAAAGATTCTAAAGAGATAGAGACATTAAGTAGAGAGCTTTCATTTTTTTTAGGTAGCTCAAATAAGGTCCTTCCTTTTCCTCCCTGGGACACTTTGCCTTTTGAGCATCTATCTCCTCAAGCAGATGTGTTAGCTCAAAGAATTCTTGTACTCAATTCTTTACTTAACAGAAAAATTAATAAGGAAATTGACAAAGAAAGTAGCATCGTTATTAGTTGCCCTGATGCCGTAATGCAGCGGGTAATTTCTCCTCGTATATTAAGCTCTTTAACATTTTCACTTACCAAAGATTTGAAGATATCTCGGGAAGAGATAGAATCTAAATTAACTCTGTCAGGATACAGATTCGTTACCATCGTTGAAGAGATTGGAGATGCGGCCATTAGGGGTAACGTAGTTGATATTTTTACTCCGTTACACAGCCAACCTCTCCGTTGTGAATTTATCTCTGACAAAATAGATTCCTTAAGATTATTTAATCCAGAATCACAGAGATCTAATCAATCCATTACAACAGCAACGATATTACCAATTCGCGAATTTAGTGGACAAATTGTATCGAAAGATGAGGATAACGCTCTTCAATCTGTTATTGAAAATCTAAAAAAACATGCTTCATCGTTACAAGTACCACCAAGAGAGTTGGATAGATTACTATATGCTATCAAGGAAAAGATCTTCTTACCTGGGCTTGAGCAATTTCTAGGACATATTTACGATGACACCCAAAGTCTCTTTGATTATATCGATCCTAGTGCGACTATTCAGATACTAAACCGAATTAATATTGAAAATAGTGCCGAAAAATTTACTGAACTTGTAACTGAGAGATACCAACGATTCTTTGAGGAATCCCACTTAATTGCGGATCCTAAGACTCTATACCTTTCTACAGATGAATTTCTTAGCAAGCTTCAGACGTTTAATAAAAACTATATCGAACCAATAGAAGCTTTAGATCTTAAAGAGGAATCTGTCCCTTCAGAAAAAATCTCAGTTATTACACATTCAGAATTATCAACGAAGCTTAAAGCTAAAGTGGGAACTGGTGATGCCCTAGCTCCTCTTATTGAGAGTATCTCAGAATGGCGCAGTAAGGGTTATAAGATCGCCTTTATTGTTGGATCTAATAATAGAGCAAAGCGATTACAAAATATTCTTTTACGACATGAAATATTACCAGAAATCTTACCAACTTCCGGTTTAGATTGGAGCGAGGATCCAAACATTCCATCGCTAGTAATTCTTAATGGAGAACTCAATCATGGATTTAGATTACCAAATCAAAAATTAGCATTTATCTCAGAATCTGAAATATTTGCTGAACGCTCTCATAGGCACACTCCATCAAAAGTTCGGTCAGTTAAGAAATTCATGAGCGCTCTGGCTCAACTAAAAGACGGTGACTTCATAGTGCATATTGATTATGGAGTTGGATTATACCACGGTCTTTCACACTTAGTAGTTGATAAAAAGGGGAGAGATTTTTTACATATTGAATATGCCGGCGGGACAAAACTTTATCTGCCAGTAGAAAACATTGGGAAAATCCAAAAATTTGTTTCGAAAGAAGGCACTAAGCCAGCCCTAGATAAACTAGGCTCTCCAAAATGGGAAAAGAAGAAGGCCAAAGTACGGCAAGCTGTGATTGCGCTTGCTGGTGAGCTAATAACACTTTATGCCACTAGAAAAAACTTACGAGGTTGGCGCTTTGATTCTTATGGTGCAGAGGACGAACGTTTCTCTGATGGATTTGGATTTGAGGAAACACCTGATCAGCTAAAAGCGATACAAGATACGATCAGTGACATGTCTAGCGATCGACCAATGGATAGATTGGTTTGTGGAGATGCAGGATTCGGCAAAACGGAAGTAGCGCTGAGAGCTGCTTTTAAATGTATTCAACATGGTCGACAAGTTGCCTTGTTAGTACCAACTACTATTCTAGCTGAGCAACATTTCTCAGTTTTTAAAAATCGCTTTATCGAGTATCCAGTTAAGGTCTCTCCGTTAAGCCGTTTTTATAACCATAAAACTAATGCTGAAACACTTTCTAACTTAGCCAACGGCTCTGTTGATATAGTAATCGGCACACATAAGCTACTTCAACCTAATGTAGAGTTTAAAGATTTAGGATTATTAATAATTGATGAAGAGCACCGCTTCGGGGTGAAACATAAAGAGCGGTTAAAGCAATTAAAGAAAAATGTTGATGTCCTAACTTTAACAGCTACCCCCATTCCTAGAACTTTACACATGGCTCTCCTCGGTATCAGAGAAATAAGTATTATAACAACTCCCCCACATGATCGAAGAGTAATTAGAACTTATATATCAACTCATGATGAGAACTTAGTAAGGGACGCTGTGATAAGAGAGCTCCAGCGAGGTGGACAGTGTTTTATCCTACATAATAAAGTTCAAAATATTGGAACAATTACAAAGGAACTGTCTGATCATATTCCTGAAGCTCGTTTTGATTACGCTCATGGACAGATGCATGAAAGTCAGCTTGAAAAAGTAATGCTTAAATTCATTAAGCAAGAGATTGATGTCTTAGTATGTACAACTATTATTGAATCAGGATTAGATATTCCTAATGCAAACACAATTGTTATTAACAGAGCTGATCAGCTTGGACTAGCTCAGCTATATCAGCTGCGTGGTCGCGTCGGTCGAAGCAATAAACAAGCGTATGCCTACCTGATGGTTCCTGAATTTAAAAAGCTCGGTGACGATGCAAAGAAAAGGTTACAAGTCCTTCAATCACTCGATGACTTAGGTTTAGGTTTTAACCTGGCAGCAAGAGATCTGGAGATCCGGGGAGCCGGTAATATTCTAGGGAAAGATCAATCAGGAAATGTTCAATCTGTTGGTCTAGATCTTTATAATAGAATTCTAAAAGAAGCGATCTTAAATCTCCGTGGCGAAGAAGTAGACCTCTCAGATGTAATAGATCCTGAGTTGCGGATATCTATTGATGCTTTTATTCCGCCTGATTACATACCAGATATTCCTGAGCGACTAATTCTATACCAGAGGCTGGCAGAAATTTCATCAAATCAAGAAGCTTGGGATCTAAATTTTGAGATCGAGGATCGTTTCGGCCAACTACCATCCTCTGTTTATAATTTAGTACAGCTTATGCGGTTGAGATCTCTACTTAAGATCAGTGGCATTACAAAAATTGAAGTAATTAATGAAAAAATAACAGTGACTTTTAGCCCTAAAGCAAAGGTTAACGATCAAGCAGTAATCTCTCTAATTAATTCATATCCTGATCAGTATAAACACAAAGGTAAGCTCTCCTTTTCTATTATTTCTTCAGAAATTAAGAGTGATGAAACAGGTACTATCATTGATACCTGCTATGAATTTGTTAAGAAAGTGCTCCTACCGACACCAATTTGGTAAACTGAGTGGCAATGAAAATTCACTATATAACATCTCCGAGAACTCCGCGCTCTCCAGTGTTAATCTTATTTAAGACACCACAGCCCTACGACATGAAAGATAATAATAATTATACACAGGAGGACGCGGAATACGCGGAGTTAGGAAATCACTAACATGAACACAGAATCTTTCAAAAGACCCTTAGTGCCTATTCCGGCAGGGACTTTAGTAAAACTTGCCTAAGAGGTAGGTTTAATTCTAAATTAAGGATATTAACCCTTAGATATTGGAATGAATCCTATGAAGCTAAAATTAATGCTAAAATTATCCAGCGTCGTATCTTGTGGAATCATTAGCCTAGGACTCCTGTTTATTGCTAGAGAGCCAACTGCTTTTGCCGATCAAACTCTTAATGCTGTTATCGCTAGTGTCAACGGTAAAGCGATTACACTTTTAGATCTTGAGGCCAGGGTTAAGCCACATAGAAAGATTTCCTTAGCTGATGTTACCTCTGATTCTAGTATTAGAACTCTCTTAGATCAGATGATTACAGAGAATCTAATTGAAGAGGAAGGCAAGCAACGTCAGCTTACAGTTAACCAATCTGATATCGATGGATACATAAATGAAATTGCTTCTCAAAACTCCTTATCAGTGGATGAGTTTAAAAGGGAGCTACAGAGAGAGAAGATTGATTTTGATGAGTATAAAACCAAAGTTCGTCTAGATATTATGAAATCTAAGATCGCTTCTGTTGTCTTTAGAGAAGGAGCTCCAGTTAGCAATGAAGAGATTGATTCATTTATTAAACAGAACTCTGAGCTAGGCAAAACCGGAGAGAAGGTAAAACTAAGACAGATTCTTATATCTAGTAAAAGTCGAAGCGTGAAAGAGATCACCACCCTCACTGAAGAGATAGAATCTAAGATTAAGGAGGGTACCGAATTTTCAGAACTTGCAAACCAGTACTCAGACTCTCCTGATGCACATGATGGAGGATTAATTGGCGTAGTTGTGTTATCAGAACTAAACCCTATGATTCAAGACTCCATATTGCTACTTGGAGAAGGAGAAACTAGTGAAGCCGTGACAACTGAACGTGGCACTTATTTTTTTCATGTTGATGAGAAATTGACCGGCACTACCGTTGCTATTAAAGATGATGTAAGACGGATGATTGAAAATCAAAAATTACAAGAAAAGTTGAGCAAATACTTTGCTCTTGATATCTATAAGAAGCATTCTGTTGAGAAAAAAGTTTAACTACAAACATCATAAGCAGAAGAATCGCTATTGCTTATTATGCAATGTTTAATATGTAAGGGGCCGTTTTGAAATTACCAGATCATATCTTTCGAGAATACGACATAAGAGGTGTTGTTGATGTTGATTTAAATGAAGATTTCGCATTTTTGTTAGGTCGTGCCTACGGTCAGTTAGCCAAAGAAAATAAGAAGGATAACATTGCAGTTGGTCACGATTGTCGAACCTCTTCTCCTATCTATACTAAAGCCCTACTTAACGGCATTGCAGCAGAGGGCGTTAATGCTGTCTTTACTGGCATGGGTCCTACCCCACAGCTTTACTACAGCATCTTTGCAAAAAATTACGGAGGGGGCATTCAAGTTACTGGAAGTCATAATCCTAGCAACATGAACGGATTTAAGATCTGTCTCGGCACTCATACCCTTTCAGGAGCAGAGATTCAAAGTCTTAAAGCTAAGATGAATATTCTGAAAGATTCAAAGCCTACCGCTACTCCCGGAAAAGTTACTGAATACCTGATAGCCAAAGAATACATCGCTGAATTAATCTCTAACTCAAAGCCTCATATTGGAAAGAAAAAGGTAAAAGTCGTAGTCGATGCTGGCAACGGTGTTGGTGGCATGGTTGGCCCTGAAGTATTACGTGGATTGGGCGTTGAAGTAATTGAGCTTTTTTGTGAGCCAGATGGAACATTTCCTAATCATCATCCTGATCCAACTGATCCCAAAAATCTTAACTTTCTAATAGACAAAGTTAATGAAGTTAAGGCAGATCTCGGAATTGGCTGGGATGGCGATGCCGATCGAATAGGGGCCGTTGATGAAAATGGTGATGTGATTTACGGCGATATGCTACTCCTTATTTTTGCTAGAGAGATCCTAAAAACAGTACCTAATGCAACAATTATTGGGGATGTTAAGTGCTCTGAATATCTTTTTTCAGATCTGAACTCCAAAGGTGCCAATGCAATCATGTGGAAAACTGGCCACTCTCTTATTAAAGGAAAATTAAAAGAAACTGGTGGCGAGCTTGGTGGAGAGATGAGCGGTCACATATTTTTTAAAAACCGGTATTATGGTTATGACGATGCCCTTTACGCATCCGCTCGCTTAATTGAAATCGTAAGCAACTCAGCTAAACCGATCTCTCATTTGTTATTAGACCTTCCAACTCGAGTAAGCACACCTGAAATTAGAGTTGATTGTCCTGAAAACTTAAAATTTAGGATCGTTGAAAAAGCTCAGAAAGCTTTTAATGAGTATAAGGTGAATACAATCGATGGTATTCGGATCTCTTTTGATAAAGGTTGGGGACTTATAAGAGCATCCAATACTCAGCCGGTATTAGTTATGCGCTTTGAGGCTCAAACAGATGAGCTTTTAGAGCAGTATCAAAAAATAGTTGTGGATAAAATTGAATCGATCAAACTTGAATTGAGCTAAGACTATTGCAGCAAAAGGATAGCTATCCCGATCGATATTGAGTTTTGCTGGTAAAATTCAATATCGATCGGCGAGCAAAATAATGGCAAAGCCATTTTTTGCCGCAGAAAACAATATACTCAGCCATAATAATGATAACCAAAGCCGATTAGGCTTTGGCAATAAGTACGGAAAAACCTGCTATGGCTGAGTATAACATGAGTCCTGAAAATGATCAGCGTCAAATCTCTGTATCAAATGCAACTGCTAATAACCTTAAGAATATCTCAGTAGCTTTTCCAAAATATAAGGTAACAAGTGTTATTGGTCCTACTGGCTCAGGCAAATCATCTCTAGTTACTGATACCATTTTAAAAGAGGGGTACAGACGCGTTGTTGTACTATCAAAATCACTATCTTATTCAGCGCTCGCACCATTTAAAGAATCATCACTTAAAGACACTAAGACTATTATAACAAATCTTCCCCCAACTTTTGGATTAGATTCTAAACATCAGAGAAGTAAAATTGAAACAGTTGGCAGCACATTAGGAATAGATCTACTGATTGGAGAGATATTAGCAAAATCTACCTTTCGAAGATGCAACTTATGTAAAGCCGATCTAGCAATTGTATCCAAGGAGAAAATAGCTGAAACAGTTTTGGGGTATGCAAACGATTCATCGATCAAAGAGTTCTCTATTAGAGCTGTACTTTCTGAAGCAAACAAAGAAGCAGAATCTCAAATGGAGGAATGGGCTAGTAAGGGATTTGAAAAGGCATATATATCAGGAAGCGAACAGCTACTCCTAGATAGGGAGAATTTAAGCCAATACCAAGGCAAAAGAATCTCTGTTTTACTTGATCGATTTAGCAAGGGTGAAATAAAGAACGAAAGACTTAGGGACTCGATTCAAATTGCTCTTGGAAATCGATCTGAAACTAGCACTGTAGGCTGTGAAGTTTTACTGACTAAAGAGAACGGCAATCCAACATTCTATTTATTCACAGATAAAGGATTCTGCTCCATTTGTAATAATATCGGCTTAAATCTAACTAAACAACTATACTCTCTTAAGCTCTCGACAGAGAGCTCTCACACTTTTCGATCAGAAAAATTATTTTCATCTACTGATTTAAGTTATTCTAGGGAATATGTATTTTTAGATCCTGATTATGAATTCTCTTTTAGAAGAATCATATCTGAAGAGATAGGATTATTGTTGGTAAATTTGCCTATCTCCTCCCCTACCTCCCCCCTTTCCCCCTCCTTGTCTTCCTTAACAGATCGACTTACCAGCTTAAAAAATCTCGGTCTTAGTCATCTCTCTTTAGATCGGCCTCTAACAACACTTTCAAATGGAGAATACAAAAGAATTAAATTAGCTAAACTTTCGATCCTTCCGATCTCTCACTCATTAATCATCTGCGATGAGCCATCAAATGGTCTTCACCATGCCGATCTATCAGGACTCATCTCTCTTTTCTCTGAACATAAAGGTAAGAAAAATACTATTTTGCTTACTGAACATAACCCATTTATTATAAGGTCGGCAGATTACTTAATAGAGCTTGGCCCGAAAGCTGGCAAGGCTGGTGGCATGGTAGTTAGATCGGTAGTGAGATCGATAGTAAGAGCCAGAGACGATCTTAAGCTTAATGGATCTAAAGATATTGCAAGCAATAATCCCCTCGAATTTAAATCCCTGATCACAATAAAGGGCGCGTCAATAAATAACCTTAAAGTCGAGAACCTAACTTTGCCAAAAAATGTCATCATTTCAGTAACTGGAGTGTCTGGATCAGGCAAATCTTCATTAATAATACAAACTTTATTGCCAGCACTAAAAGCTAAATTAGATGGAGAGCTGTCATTAGAATTAAAAGAGAAGCTTAAGCTTAATGAAGTTGAGATAGATCCTGAAATAAAAAGAGTTGAGGCAACATGGATCACTGCAAGAAAGGACTATCTTTTATCCTCTGTAGCTTCTTATTCCAAAATCTATGATGAAATAAGAAAAATATATTCTAATACTGAATTTGCAAGAATTCATGGCATTAAGGACTTTGATTTTAAAGTTACCAAGGATGGGTTTTCAGAGAAATTATTAAAGATCAGATTCAAAGGATTTACTATTTTAGAGTTTTTAAATCTTACCGTTGAAGAGGCAAGCCTGATCCTCATTGACTATCCAAAACTTAGCACGGTACTTAATCAATTAATTAAGTTTAACCTCTCTCACCTAGTTCTTGGCCAACCTACCCACACCCTTAGTCACGGAGAATGGCAACTTTTTAATTTAGCATTAAAATTCAAACTTCAGTCTAAGGGAACCACGTATCTTTTAGATGAGCCAACCTCAGGTCTATCAGAATTAGATATCTTAAAATTAACTAAAATTTTAAAGAATGAAGTAGTTAAAGGAAATTCCCTGATTGCAGTCGAGCATCATCCATTGTTCATCTTAAACTCTGATTATGTAATTGAACTTGGACCAGGAGCAGGTCGGCATGGAGGTAATATAATTTTTACTGGCACGCCAACCCAGCTTATAAAAGAAAAGGGCTCCGCAACGGCCCTTATGTTAAATGAATTTCTAAGGATGAACTAAAGAAAGAAGAAGGGAGGCGAACATTAATCCTTATAAATCATCTTTTATAAACTCATCCGGATCAGGAAGAGTTAATCTTGCAACACTGCTAACGCTATTATTTACACCTTGAATCAACACAATCGGTAAAAAAGTAGATTCGACTGCCACAAACTCACTGTGTTGTTCTTTATAGTTAGAAATCAACCAAGCAAAGTCAGGATCACACATTTCATGAGGATATACCGGCCTTCCCATTTTAAAACACCTCCAAAAACCCACAAAACTAAAATTCGCTTTTCGCTAATAATTTTGGTAAGTTACCAAATACTAGCCAGACCCACCATCTATTCGTATAAGTGAGGTCGGCTGAAATTGAGTAATCGGATAATAGGCAATTTTAGCATTTTGATAGCGTAAGACACCAATTAAGTTTAATTATTAGAGAAATCTAGGAATTCCTCTTGTTCTTGATTTATTTTCACTATCAACTTAAAGAGTACCATGTTTTAAATTCTGTAGATTAGTAACTGTGCCGAAAGAGATAACTCCAATCATATATCCGAGAGACAAGCACAACATCTCGAGAAGACAGATAGATCCTGATGCTATTAAGATCATGTACAGATTAATGCGTCATGGATTTAAAGCGTACTTAGTTGGTGGAGGAGTACGGGATTTACTTCTTCAGGTAAAACCGAAAGACTTTGACATCGGAACTGATGCTCGTCCAAGACAGATTAAGGCAATCTTTAGAAATAGTAGAATCATTGGTAGACGATTTAAGCTGGTTCATATCTATTTTCAGGGAAATAAAATTATAGAGGTGGCCACATTTCGAGCACAAGATTCAGTCCCTGAGCCTTCCCCTGAGCCGTCTGATGAAACTGATGCCGATAATAGTAAAGAATCAACCCCGCTTAATGAAAATATATACGGTACCGACGAGACAGATGCCTTTAGAAGAGACCTTACTATCAATGGGTTATTCTACGACCTATCTACTTTTTCTGTAATCGATTATGTTGGTGGAGTTAAAGACTTAAACGACAAAATGATACGGGTTGTAGGAGATCCTGATACAAGATTCTCAGAAGATCCGGTTCGATTAACTCGAACTATAAGACACGCTGCTAGAACAGGCTTTTCGATAGAGGACGCCACCTACAAATCATTAGTAGAAAATAAAAGCCTTTTAAAGCAAGCCTCAGATGTCAGACTCTATGAGGAATTAAAAAAGGATCTAGTCTCTGGGCATTCATTTGCAATAATAAAACTACTTCAAAGTACTCAGCTATTAGAGTTTTTGCTTCCTGAAATGCTTGAAGATAACGGTGAATTTTTAAACGAAGATAATAACAGTGCTGAAATTTTTATTCGAGCTGACTCTTTAATAAGAAACCAGTTAGAGATCTCTACGACTGCGATTTTAGCTGCCATAACTCTTTTTATCGGCATGCCAAAGCTGCTCCGTACTGATATCCCAAAACGTTTCGGATCAAAGCAGGATATCGTTAAACACTTTGAGGATTGTTTTCCCGTCCTAGCAGTTCCGCGGAAAGAGTGCGAGAAACTACAAGCCATATTTTTTGCTTGGTACGATTTAGTTAACGCAGCACCAGAAGCAATCAGACTCAATAGACTTAGAAACAAAGATTTCTTACCTGACCTAATTGGTCTTTTTCGGTTGATTGGAGAAACTAAGAACGATCATCAAATTATTGAGATCTTAGAAAATGTATGTAGCGAGATGGATTTTAGGGGTGAAGGTCACAACGATCGCGAAGATCGGGATCAGGAACGAAATCAGCGACGAAAACGATCTCGTAAACGTCCGATGAAAAGATTCATGTAGCATAGTTATCAACTCAGGAGTTTTATAATTGAATAATCTCAATCCTGCAGAAGTAATTAAAACAACTCTGTTAATCTTTTCAGAGTGTGCAGTGGCTGCAACGAAAGCTCTAATAAAAAATTGGATCGTTATTCCGGCGTCACTTGTAGCCTATCTTATTTTCTTATTCGCCGCTTCAGTCTTTGGTAGTTTTGGAATTGCTGGAGGATTTATTGCTGGCTTTTTCTATATCGGACTCTTAACTTTTTACTACCTATGGATGCGAGCGATCTTAAACAAAGAGCATTTAAAGTTTAAAAATCTTAATGAATTTGATTGGTCAGTTTTTTTAAACCTTATAAGTGTTGGTTTTCTCCTCTGGATCATAAGCATGTTGACCTCTCCATTAGCCATGACCGAGGAAACACTATGGGTTCACGCATGTATTCAACTAGGGATGTTTATCCTCCTAAATGCACTACCTGAGGTTGTGTACATTAAAAGATATGAAAGCGTGATGGCTCTCCGTCATTCTTTTAGTTTCATCAAAGATAACTGGATTGAATGGTTTCTCCCTCTTCTAATACTTTTTTCTCCCCTCCTTATATCAAGACCGATTCATTTACTGACTTCATTATCTGGAGTCGATCCATTCTCCTCTGGAGGCGATCCTCTTTTTCCACCAAAGATGATTTTTGAGAGTATAATTAGTTACCTCTCTGCATGGCTAGGTTGGGGTAGTGTCCTATTGGCAGTTACTCTGACTGATTGGTTTATGCTTTTTCGCGGATTTTTATTTCAAAAACTTGATGGAACAACAAGACGAAGGCGAGTGTATCAGTTTAAAAATCAATAGATAGTTATGGCAAAATCTAAATGTCTAGGAATCATCCCAGTTAGGCTAGAGAGCACTCGCCTGCCAAACAAACCTCTTAAGGACATATTAGGAAAGAGTCTTGTACAACGTGTTTGGGAACAGGCTAAGAGATGTAATAATGTTGATCGGTTAGCGATTGCAACAAATAGTCATCAGATCGAGAGTGAGTGTACAAAAATCGGGGCAGAGGTAATCCTAACTGGATCACATCACGAAACAGGTACCGATCGAGTGGCCGAAGCCGCTAGCATCTTAGAAAAACAGGGTCATGTTTTCGATCTAGTTGCAAACATCCAAGGCGACATGCCTTTTATCAATCCGGTTGTTATCGACTCAACAATAGAAAACTTAGGTCAAGCCGACTCCTCTTTTGGGATGAGTACAATAGCAACTCCCTTTACCATACTTGAAGAGTTTGAGAGGCCCTCCTGTGTGAAGGTGGCAATAGGCAAAGACAGTCTCGCTCTTTATTTCTCACGCTCTCCGATTCCGTTCTGGAGAGATCGTCCAGATCCAAAGGAGATATCCGAAGAGAACCCCTACGGATACAAACATATGGGCTTATATGTTTACAGAGCGACTGTGTTGAAAAATCTCTCACAACTAAGTAGAGTCACCATTGAGCAGAGAGAGGGACTTGAGCAGCTACGAGCATTAGCTAATGGAATAAAGATCTCTGTAAACATAGTCCCAAATTCAGCCATTGAGCCATCAATCGAAGTAGATACGCCATTGGACCTAGACCGTGCTATCCAATATGCTCAAAGTATTAAGGAATGACCGGATCTTTAATTCCTTTAATTCTTGGCTGCATTACTTCTCGTTTTCAGCTACTATAGACAGATTGTAAATTACTAAAAAAACTATGAGTACAAGACCTACTAAATTCATCTTTGTAACTGGCGGCGTTGTTTCATCTATTGGAAAAGGGCTATCGACAGCTTGCATAGGAGCACTCCTTCAAGCTAGGGGATTAAATGTTACCGCCCTTAAACTTGATCCATATATCAATGTAGATCCAGGCACGATGAGTCCATTTCAACATGGTGAGGTATTTGTAACTGAAGATGGTGGTGAAACAGATCTAGATCTCGGTCATTACGAGCGGTTCATAGAAGCCACAATGACAAAACGAAATAATTTTACAACTGGACGAGTTTACGAAGAAGTGATCGCCAAGGAACGTCGAGGTGATTATCTAGGTGGCACTGTGCAGGTAATTCCTCATATCACTGATGAGATTAAGCGTCGCATACATGAAGCTGCTAAGGGATACGATATCTGTTTAGTGGAGGTTGGTGGCACCGTTGGTGACATAGAGAGTTTACCATTCCTTGAAGCGATCCGGCAGATGAGGCTTGATCTAGGTTCAGAGAATACCGTTTATATACACCTTACATTAGTGCCCTATATCAATGCTTCTAATGAATTTAAAACAAAGCCCACTCAGCATTCTGTTAAAGAGCTTACTGGCTTTGGAATTGTTCCAAAGATAATTATTTGTCGCTCTGAAAGTGAACTAGACCAAAAGCTAAAGGAGAAAATCAGTCTTTTTTGTAACGTCGATAAAGACTGTGTCATAAATGCTTACGATGTTAAGTCCATCTATGAGCTTCCTCTTGTGCTTCATAACCAGGGGCTTGATACAAAAATATCTGATGCACTAAATATCTGGGCTGGGGCTCCAAATCTTTCATCATGGGAACGTATTGTAAAAACAATTGCACATCCTGGTCGCGGAAAAATTACAGTGGCGATGATTGGTAAATATGTTGAGCTGACAGAAAGTTATAAAAGTTTAACTGAAGCGATCAAGCATGGTGGATTTGCAAATGATTGCAGCATCGAAGTTGTTTATGTTGACAGTGAAGAGATCGAAAAAGTTGGTGCTAAAGTCGCGATTGCTAAAGTTACAGAGGGTAAGCCAATCAATGCGATACTGATACCTGGAGGATTTGGTTCTCGTGGTAGCGAAGGTAAGATATTAGCTGTTCAATATGCTCGTGAAGCGAAGATTCCATTTTTAGGAATCTGCCTCGGTCTGCAGATGGCAGTGGTGGAATGTTTAAGAAACCTAGCAAACGTATCTGGTGCTACAAGCGAGGAATTCGATCCCTCAACAAAGGATCCTGTTATTCACATAATGGAGAGTCAAAAAAAGGTCCAGCAGAAGGGTGGCTCCATGAGACTTGGAAGCTATCCATGTCAACTAAAGAAGGGGTCTTTAGTTAATAAGATCTACAGTCGCCCAAATATAAACGAACGTCATCGCCATAGATTCGAAGTGAATAATGATTATCGGAAACAACTAGAAGCTTCCGGATTAATCTGCTCAGGAGTATCTCCTGATGGTAATTTAGTTGAAATCGTAGAATTAGAGGGTCATCCTTTCTTTATCGGTGTTCAGTTCCATCCAGAATTTAAATCAACACCTCGAAAACCTCACCCACTCTTTAGTAGTTTTGTTTCTGCTGCTATTGCATACCGTGATAAAAAACCTACTTCAATTCATATTAAAAGCTCTACCGGTAAAGAGAATAAAGCAGAAAATAAAACAGTGAAGAAAGTAGTGAAAAAAACAGCCTCAAAAGCACGGTCTAATGGAAGATCTAAGACTAGTGCCGAAAATCTATCCCTATAAACCATACAACTTAAATTTATGAATCACTCCGTAAAAATTACACCTTCAATCACTGTTGGTACTGGTGAAAAATTACTACTTCTCTCTGGGCCATGTCAGATTGAATCCCTTGATCATTGTCTAATGATCGCTGAGTATTTAATTGATATAACTAAGTCTCTGCCGATCAATCTTGTTTTTAAATCCTCTTTTGATAAGGCCAACAGAACAAGTGGAAAATCTCAGCGTGGACCAGGACTAGAAAAAGGTCTTGAAATATTAGCTGAGGTAAAAAAGAGAACTGGATTACCAGTAATTACTGATGTGCATGATGCTGAGCAAGCCCAATATGCCGGCAATATCGTTGACATCTTACAGATCCCTGCGTTTCTATGTCGTCAAACAGATCTCCTTATCGCAGCAGCGGAAACAGGCAAATGTATTCATGTAAAAAAAGGGCAGTTCCTTGCACCTCAGGACATGAAGTGGATAATCGATAAAATCTCCTCTGCCGGTAATCAAAACATATTACTATGTGAGCGTGGCACCTGTCATGGATATAGAGATCTAGTTGTGGATATGCGAAGTCTCGTAATAATGAAGCAAACGGGATATCCAGTTATATTTGATGCTACTCACAGTGTTCAATCTATGGGTGGAGGTATGGGTGGCGGCGATGGACAATCAGGCGGATCCACTGAATACATTGCTCCCCTAGCACGAGCTGCAATTGCAGTTGGAGTAGATGGTTTATTTGTTGAGTGTCACGAAGAACCAAAACGCGCCCCTTCAGATGGAGCAAGCATGCTGCCACTAAGCCAGATGAAGGAATTTCTAAATCAGATCTGCACAATTAGACAAGCTGTCTAGACAGGCTCCTCTTTAGATCGTCTGCGTTTTAACTCTTCAATATCTAGTAGGTCTTTTGGTCTTCCGGTAGACTTTTTGTTCGTGAGAAGATCACTATATGCTAGATAGTGAACTTCGAGCTCTTCTAATCTACCATCTACTCTTCTGGTCCAAGCATTCTCAAAAGAGACACCACTAATTCCAGTTAATATATCAATTCTATTAGGCGAACGGCCAAGCTGAAAACACTGATTTAGCTGCAAGAACTCAGATTCAATGAATGGAGGTCCAGAAAATCCAAACTCAGAAAATACCTTTTCCAGTTTTTTAGCAGCAACTGTATTTGATTCGACCAGAATATCTATGTCACCAGTGATTCGGGGAAACCCATGAAAAGCTACGGCATGCGCACCGACAATCAAGAATCGAACGTTACTTGAACTTAATAACTTTAAAAACTCTTTCAAATCTTTCTGAAGGGCCATAATAGGTTACTCCAAATTGGGACACCAAATCTAGTAGCACTTGAACCCGCTCAGAGCCAGATAAGTTTGCATATTCCTGAGCTTCATCAAGCTCGGCTTCCTTCAAGGAAGAGAATTTTTTAAAATCTAATGATTTCATAAGGGTATTATAACCAAAATATGAGTTTTGGGATACATAAGATACTGATTTATAGCGAAATTAACACATAGCTAAATGTCACTTTGCTCTTTATTTTTAATAACTATATGATTCCTCGCTCTCATATTGATTTGTTATGATTAGAATCTCGAAAACACAGAGCCGAGTTACTGCTGCTTTAGCCCTAATTATATTTATAACTTTTGGTATAAATTTAGTTAGGCAGAATGCTAAATCAAGCTACGTTGGAATAGGCTCAATCTCAAATTCTGAAACTGACGAACCTAAGGTCGGTTTTATTCTTAATAATTTTCATAGAACCGAAACCAAATCTGGCAAAAAAGTTTGGGAGATCACTGCTGATAAAGGGCAATATTTTGCTGAAACTGACACTGCTAAGCTACTCACACCATATATGGTATTTTATCAAAAAAATGGTGATGTTGTCGAAATAACAGCAGAACAGGCAACTCTTGAATTTGATAAAAATGTTTTAAATACAGCCTATTTAACTGGTACCGTAAAGATGAACGTTAATAAGGAAAAGTTCATTACGACTGAGAAAGCAGACTTTCATAAAATAGAGGACACCCTTATTGCGCCCGGATACGCAAAGATCGAAGATGGTAAGATGATCCTCGAGGGCGAAACACTTAAAGTTAATCTTTCTGAAGGCATTTTGACCTACGACAAAAATGTGAGAACTCAAATTAAACCAGTTAAGAAATGAGTAGTAAAAAATATTTAAAATTTATCTTATTAAATTTCTGCATTATTCAGAGCATCATCCACACCATTGCGCTAACCTCTCTTAATGCTAATGCTGAAGAACCTACCGCAAATTGGGATAATCTTTCATCCGCTGATGTACCAACAGTTATCGTTTCTGATTCAATGGTCCTTAAAAATAAAGAGCAGAAGTTTACCTATACTGGTAACGTTGTCTTAGAAAAAGGGGATCTTAAAATGCTCTCTAAAAGGTTAGAGGGAAAGTATAATGATGATCAAGGAATTGATGAGCTGACCGCCTATGAGGATGTGGTAATAACTAAGGGGGTCAACATTAGAGCAAGGTCGAATAAAGCGGTGTATGAGAAATCAACTGAAACTATGGTATTAACGGAGAACCCTGAAGTAATTCAAGATCAAAGTATACTTACAGCAGATCTTGTTCGTATATTTCTTAATGAGAATCGTAGTACCGCCGAGGGCAATGTTCGTGTAAAACTAATTGAGACCCATGGGCAACAATAACGGAAAACATATAAAACTTTCAGGTGAGAATCTTAGTAAGAGCTACCGCGGACGCAAAGTCGTTAATAATGTTTCGATCTCCCTAAGTAACGGCGAAGTAGTTGGACTCCTCGGCCCTAATGGTGCTGGCAAAACAACGACTTTTTATATGATGGTTGGTCTTATTGCTGCTGATAGTGGAAAGATATTTCTAGACAGTCAAGAGATCACCCGTGAACCTATGTATGCTCGTGCTCGTCTCGGCTTAGGGTATCTGCCACAGGAACCATCAGTCTTTAGAAAGCTCTCTGTGAGAGATAATATTTTAGCAATTTTAGAAACCATTGATAACTTATCCGAAAATGACAGAGAGTCTCGACTTGATGAGCTTGTAGCAGAGCTAGGATTAGAAAAAGTTATCGATAATCTTTCAAGCTCTCTTTCTGGTGGTGAAAGACGTCGAGTTGAGATTGCCCGCGCCCTCGCCCGCTCACCGCACTTTATTTTACTTGATGAACCCTTTGCCGGTATCGATCCAATTGTAATAAACGATCTTCAGCAGATCATCTCGCAACTCCGTGATAAGGGAATTGGAATTTTAATTACCGATCATAACGTTAGAGAGACCCTTGGAATCTGCGATCGAGCTTACATACTAACCGAGGGCTCAATTCTTATTGATGGTGCACCAGAAACCATCGCCAGTAATGAAATGGCTAGAAAATATTATCTTGGTGATAATTTTGCGTTGTAGGGGGTTTTCATTCTTGAATTGACTGTACTAATAATTCTCCAGAGGAACAAAAATAGTTAGCCTAATCCGAGTTCTTTAAGCCCCAATCTCCAAGGTAATACTTTTATCCCATCAATAATCTTAGAGTTTGGATCTTGACTAAGACAAAAAGCCTCACTGTTCCCTACATCACGTGCAAATGCCTTTAATGATGTTAGATCATGAGAGTCAATATGTGTTACGGACTTGATCTCAACAAGAGCCTTAGGAAGCCCTGGCCTTTCAATTATAAGATCTATCTCGGCATCATCTTTAGTTCTTAGATATGAGAGAGCAAAATCATTCTCAGCATAAGAAATAAGGCGGTAAACTTCGCAAATAAGCCAATTCTCAAAAGCGTCTCCATAACTGGACGTCCGTGAAGCCAAAGGTATCGTCAATCTCGATGATAAACTCCTCAAAACACCATTATCGAAGATATAGAATTTTGGATTTTGTCGTTGGCGCTTTCTTATTGATTCATGAAACGGAGCGAGATGAAAACCGATTAAGGTATCCTCTAATATATGAAAATACTCTCTTACCGAGGCATCACTTGCACCACACTCTCGAGCAATAGATGAATAGTTGATAATTTTTCCACTCATCTGTGCTGCAATAGATAAGAAGAGGTGAAATGGATCTAGCTTTCTAATTAATTGCTCGGCCTGTACTTCCTCTTTTAAATATGTGTGGGTATACGCTTGTAGAATCTTTCTTTTAATCTCTACATCTGGTTCATTAACTACCTCTGGAAGAGTGCCCCACTGAAGAGAATGATCCATGTTAAAATCGTTCTCAAGTTCAATATGAGTTAATGGAAAGAGTGAATATACAAGTGCTCGTCCAGCAAGTAAGTTAGCTGATCCTCTTCCTAGTTTGCGAGCACTGGATCCAGTTAATCCAAATAAAATTCTTTTTTTATTACTTTGCTTACTTGACTCAATATGATGATGGACCAGATTTAACAATTTTGGGATTCTTTGTATTTCATCAATGATAATGTGAGTCTGTTTTGGGTTGAGTGCCTCAATTCGCCTGCTAAGATCACCTGGCTCTCGATTCAGAATTTCAAACTCACTAGGTTGTAAGAGATCGATCCACAAAATTTTCTCAGGTTCAAAGAGCCTTTGAAGTAGGCATGATTTACCAGTTCCTCTAGCTCCAAAAAGAAAAAAGCTATGTTTTTTCGATATGTTAACAGTGCTACTATACATACCTCGAAATCGTACGCCGTTTTCGAGGTATGGCCAAGATATAACCACTCAGTACTGTCCGGGATAAATTCTTTTAGCCCCACCTAACGCCCTGTAATAGTTAACAGAACAGATGAATTTGATTTGGATCTATTAGAATCTGAAAGTATTAGGATCTGGTCTTAAAATTGATTTTAAGACTGGAGACTCCATGAACGAGGGAACACCAATATTTAGTCAGCTAATGCAGTTACTAGATCGGAAAGCCCATCCTGTATCTATCCCTGTATCCCTGTATCTATCCCTGTATCTATCTCTGTATCTATCTCTGAGACTATCTCTGTATCTATCTCTGAGACTTTACGTCTCTCATCTTAACTGCCATCCATCGTATTAAACATCCCATTTATAGCGCCTTCATGCATTGTAATTTCAGCTAACTCTGCAATTCTAATATAAGAATTGATGTGCTCAACTACAAATGCACCTCGTCCATGAACCGTCAAAAGGATTGGCCCTCCGCTTGTTTCAAGGCTAAAAAGATATTCTTTAGTGTCTCTTTTGAATAAAGAGATCGGAATAATGCTCTTAAATTTAGTCATTTTAAATCTCCTAACAATGCTATTATCTTCTATTAATAGTTCGCGCGAACAGCAAAAAAGTTGCTTAAAAACACCATTAAAGATGAATTCTCTGTCCACCCAAATTCAAACTTAGTTAATTGAGCTACTTAGGAAAGTATTGGGATGAGAACGTCTCAGAGAGAATACTAGGATGTTCGATCCTCACCCGAAGCTCTCCAACACCCCACTCCACCTCAAAACTACCCCAAAATCATCTCAACAAATCCAAAGACCAAAACAGCAAATCCCATGTATATAGCCCTCTATAATCTCAAAATCTCCTTTTTCTAACCCATTGAAACTTTTAGAACTATTTTATTCAAAGCATTTTTAGCCACAGATTGTTAATTAATACATCGGATTGCACGATTTTTGCATCAAACAACTTGAAGCGTGGTATAATGTTTGCAACACGGTTTTACTGGCAGGCATTGAGGTTTTCAGAGATAGAGAGGCAAGTAGGCTTATGGCCTTAGAAATGAGGTTATCTCAGAAGTTAAGTCAACAACTTCTGATGACACCGCAATTACAACAAGCAATTAAGTTACTCCAACTGGGGCGACTTGAATATATTGAAGCTCTGGAAAAAGAGCTGCTTGAAAATCCAGTTCTTGAAAAAACATCGGACGATGAAAATCCTGGGAACAAAGACGATCAGATAAATTCCAGTCAATCAGACAATTCACAAGAAACATTACTTTTAACACCAGACTCCGGATCTCACGAAGGAACAAACACTCAAGAGGGAGCAGAACAAGCTGAGTCCCCTGTTGATTGGGCCGATTACTTAGAGGCATTTTCAGATTCAAGAGGGATGGCATCTCCTAAAGGCACTTTCGATAATGAAGATCGTCCATCTGTAGAAAATACGGCAGTAAAGGGAGAAAACCTGGCTGAGCATCTTCTCTTTCAGTTGAGAATGGTTGAGCTCTCTCCTTTACAAGAAAAAATTGCATATCAAATTATCTGGAACCTAAATAAAGATGCTTATCTTTGTTGTACTTTCTCTGAAATAGCAGAGGAATGTAAATGCGAAGAGAAAGAGGTTGAAGATGTAGTTAAAATTGTTCAACACTTAGATCCAGTTGGAGCAGCATCTAGAGACTTGGGCGAATGCCTCTTTATTCAGCTTGAGAGTATGGGGATGGAAAACAGCCTCGCTGCAAAAATAGTTAGGGAGCACTTAGATAAGCTGGCTAATCGTGGTTACAATAAAATTGCTAAAATTGAAGACGTCACAATTGATGAAGTTTACACTGCAGTTAAAGAGATCCAATCTTTAGAGCCAAGGCCAGGTAGACCATTTGGTACTGATGCTCCACGCTATATTGTACCAGATATATATGTTTATAAGCAGGGTGACGAATATATCATCACTCTAAATGAAGATGGATTGCCAAGATTAAGAATCAGTCCATTTTATCTTAAACTTCTTAAAGAGCAGGCTGGCGCAGAGGATTCAGCTGCATATCTAAATGAAAAACTAAAAGCTGCCACTTGGTTAATTAAGAGTATTCATCAAAGACAGAAAACAATTTTTAAAGTAACTGAAAGTATTGTTAAACGACAACGCGAATTCTTTGATAACGGCATTGAGAGATTAAAGCCGATGGTATTAAAGGATATTGCTGATGATATCGGAGTTCATGAATCAACAGTAAGTCGAGTAACCAATAATAAATACGTTCACACTCCACACGGTGTGTTTGAGTTGAAGTTTTTCTTTACCAGTGGAATTCAAGGTGGCGAAGGAGAAGTCTCCTCCTCAAGCGTTAAGGAAAAGATAAAGACTATGATATCTGCAGAAAGCACAGATACTCCAATTTCAGATCAAACAATTGTCGAGAATTTAACAGCTATGGGTATTAAAATTGCTCGGCGTACTGTAGCAAAATATCGTGAGTCACTTAACATTCCTTCATCATCTAGAAGAAAGAAGGTTTTCTAATTCGTTATTTAAAAGCGGTATCTCGTTTTAAATCTGTGAATAAATTAAAAAACATCTACATCAGCTCAATTTCGCTAGAAATTGAGCCAAAAAATAAATACCAAAGCATTATTAAAGATTCTGCCAAGCCGAAGGCTTGTCAAGAAATCAGCAAAATATGCTATGCTTTGGTATATGGCAGTACCAGAGAATTATTTGCTCCCAGCTTTTGCATTATCTATAATATAC
>Ga0163149_10001829_pt1 | contig 26679 bp, 19 predicted proteins | sample OliLakLV19MP5G1_FD_148604 | JGI IMG/M metagenome (GOLD analysis project Ga0163149, IMG submission 148604) | Freshwater microbial mat bacterial communities from Lake Vanda, McMurdo Dry Valleys, Antarctica - Oligotrophic Lake LV.19.MP5.G1 | ecosystem: Environmental > Aquatic > Freshwater > Lake >... | reverse complement strand
GTGTAGAGCAATGGGTAAATAGGGTAGGCCAATATATTGTAGGGCAACAGATTTTAGTTTCCCTATTGGAGGTGTTTTACCATCTATGGGTAGCATTGGAGATTGGTATATTTTTTAGCAAATTATTCAACTGCCGGCCAATGTAACTGGGTAAATTCCGGTAATATGTCTGTTACAATACCTTGTGGTATTCACTATGCCGGCTCCATTTCAAAAAGCAATACTACTAATGACATATTCGTTACTGGGCAAATTTCTTCAGGAGACAGCTTGATACCGGAAATATATCTTTTGTAAATTTATTTCCTACTGTAAATGCATGTGGTTTTACCGACGCTTTTATTGCTAAATACGGACAAAACAGTGATCCATCAGCGGTTAATTTTTAAAAAAATGCTAAGGGTGAAGTATTGATATATCCTAACCCCAATAAACGGACGGTTTACATTAAAATCATCTAGTTTTGATAAGATGTATGTGACCAACGGGCAAGGTGGAACTTATTTTCTTATAGCGGAAAAAAATGATGTTCGAAATACGAATGAGCTCATTATATATTGAAAGTAGAATTTTATATTGATAGAACATAACACAAAGCCCCGCTGTACATGAGCAGCGGGGCTTTGGTGTTAAAGCAAAAAACTAAACTAACTAATCAACATTATCGTGAAGGAATGAGTTGTTCGGTTTTATATTTGTCTTTTTATCATCTCCGCTATCGGGCGAAAGAGTGAATTTAGACACTTGTGATTCAGAAGAATGAGGAGTAGAATCTAACTGAACATTTCTTCTTTTATAAGCGGGTTCATTCTCTAGTTCGTTTAAACCATTAGGAGTTTTTAATTTGAAGCTCAATTCTTTCAGCTTCATTATCCTTTCCTGAGCTTTTCTTATTTGCTCTTCATTGCGGATTTTTTCCTCTTTTGCTAATTGCTCTGCTTTCTCATCAACAAGCGGAGTTTCATTTACCATCGGTGCAGGAGCTTCATTTACAACGACTGGTGTTGTTTCAACAGCTTGTGGCTCTTCTGTAAGGATATTATTCGCAAATGATTCTGCCATTTCCTCATTTGTTATCGCTTCAACAATTGGGCTTTCAATAATTAATTCTTCTTTCTTTTTTTCAACCAAAACTTCGGCTATTGGCTCTACAACTTCAGCAACGATAATTGGTTCTGTTATCGTTTCGATAACTGCAATTGGTTCAACAACCTCGGCAATTGGTTCAATAATTTCAGCAACCGGAGTTACTCCAGCAATTTCTACTATGGGCGTAACCTCTAAAACGATTTCAGCTATAGATGTAGGTTCAACAACAACTTCTGCAACAATTTCTGGTTGTGTTTCTTCAACTACAACTTCAACATCTTCAGCTACTGGCTCAGGGATTATAATTTCTGCCGCTGGTGCTACCGTTGTTATATTGTTGATCTCTAATTTTATTTCTTCAACCTTCTTTGGAGCTTCTTCAACTGGTCTTATGATAAGGAAAGGTTCCAGTGATTCTTTTTTAGCTTTAGAATAATCTTCGATAGTTACTCTTTCTTCAACTGTAGTGTCTTCTGTAACACTTGTAATTTCATTAGTAACACCGGGAATTATAACTTCCTGTTTCACTTCTTCCATCAGGTTACGTACAATTTTTTCAGGCTGTTTATTTAATTCATTTACTTCAATTTGTCTTGAATTAAATCCTGTTGCTATAATAGTTACGTTAACTCTTCCATCCAATGTTTCATCGATACCATATCCTTTGATAACTTCAGCCGATTGACCCGCTGCATCCTGGATGTAATCGCTGATGTCACCCAATTCTTCCATCGTTATCTCGTTATCACCTGATCCGCAAGTGATATTCACCAATACATAACGTGCCCCTCCAATTTCATTATCATTTAGCAATGGAGAGTTTAACGCTTCTTCTGCTGCTCTTACTGCGCGATTTTCTCCTGCAGCAAAAGCGGTTCCCATAATGGCAACGCCACTGTTGCTCATCACAGTTTTAACATCGTTAATATCAGTATTGATCTGAAGTGTAGTTGTGATGATATCAGCAATACCTTTAGCAGCCATTGATAAAACATCATCTGCTTTCGCAAAACTTTGAGATGCTTTAAGGTTACCGTATATCTCTCTTAATTTATCATTGTTAATGATGATCAACGAATCAACGCTTTTGCGCATTTCTCTGATACCTTCCAATGCTTGCTCTTTGCGTTTTTTACCCTCTTGCGAAAATGGTACAGTTACTATACCAACAGTAAGTATTCCTAGTTCTTTTGCAGCCTGGGCAATCACAGGAGCAGCACCTGTTCCGGTTCCGCCGCCCATACCTGCAGTTATAAATATCATTTCGGTATTGTTACCAAGAAGCGACCTAACGTCTTCTAAGTTCTCGATGGCGGCATTCTTACCAACTTCAGGTTTAGAGCCTGCTCCACGGCCTTTGGTAAGAGTAGTGCCTAAAACAATTTTTGTGGGTACAGGACTAATATCCAATGCCTGCTGATCGGTGTTGCATACTATAAAATCAACACCTTTTATGCCTTGCTTGAACATATGGTTAACGGCGTTACTGCCGCCACCGCCAACTCCAATCACTTTAATGATAGAAGCTAATTCTTTGGGAAGGTCGAATTGCATTGCGTTTGAATTTTGATTCAAACGTAAAATTAACTCCTGTTAACGTTGGGATAACCTAAGGGTATTATAACTTATCCACTTTGAATTGTGAATTACTCTCCCTGTTTTTTGTCAGTATCTTCATCAAACCATTGTTTGCTTTTAGTAAAAATGGTTTCAAAAAAGTTGCCTTTTGTCTTCTTGGAATGAGAGGTAATGTTTGGAGTTGTAGTAGTCGTTACTGTCTCTGCTTTTTTGTATTTCTCAAGTGCTTCAAGCCCTTTCATAACAAGTCCTACACCGGTTGCATACATGGGGCTGGTCACATTTTCAGCGCCATTGGCAAGGTGTTCGGTAGGGTAACCAATCCTGGTGTCCATTCCTGTAATATACTCCACCAATTGTGTGATGTGTTTTAATTGAGATCCACCTCCTGTTACAACAATGCCTGCAATTAATTTTTTCTCATAGCCTGAGTTTTTTATTTCATAATATACGTGCTCAACTATTTCTTCCATCCTGGCCTGAATAATATGAGCAAGATTTTTTACGGATATTTCTTTGTGTGATCTGCCTCTTAATCCGGGAATGGAAACTATTTCGTTTTCCTGGCTTTCACTCGCTAATGCCGAGCCAAATTTTATTTTCAATAATTCGGCCTGACTTTTAATAATAGTGCAGCCTTCTTTTATATCTTCTGTAATAATATTACCTCCGAATGGTATAACAGCGGTGTGTCTTATTATTCCATCCTGGAAAATCGCAATATCAGTAGTGCCACCTCCAATGTCAACCAATACTACACCCGCTTCTTTTTCTTCGTCACTCAATACCGCATCTGCCGAAGCAAGTGGCTCTAATGTCAATTCAGATACTTCGAGGGTTGATTTGTTTACGCATTTATAAATATTTTTTGCGGCTGCAATTTGTCCGGTGATAATATGGAAATTAGCTTCGAGACGTATGCCCGACATACCAATTGGATTTTTTATTCCCTGTTCATTGTCAACAATATACTCCTGTGGCAATACGTGAATTATTTCTTCGCCCGGAAGCATAACCAGTTTGTACATATCATCAATGAGCGCATCTATATCTTTCTGACTTATTTCGTCTTCAATACTGCTTCGTGTTTTGATACCACGATGCTGCAAACTTTTTATATGTTGTCCTGCAATACCAACATTAACAACCTTAATGTCGACGCCCGATTTTCCTTCGGCTTCTGCAACTGCAGTTCGTATTGATTGAACAGTTTGGTCAATGTTGAGTACAACACCTCTTGAAACACCAACCGAGTCGGATTTGCCAAGGCCCAATATTTCTATCTTCCCGAATTCATTTCTGCGGCCAACAATAACTGCGATTTTGGTAGTGCCAATATCAAGGCCAACCACGATTTCTGATGATTCCATGTTATTTATTTTTTAGTACAAACAATTTGATTTTTGAACTTTAAGTTAATTACCGAATATTTTTCCCAGAAACCTGTTGTGTTTAATCCCTCTTTATAAAATGTCATTAACTTATTAAATTTTCCTTCAATTTCCTGCGAGTCGCCAAAAATTATTTTGTGATCGCCCGCGGTAGGAATTAATTCTATATCTCTTTCTTCGTTAACGTATAGTTGTTTTACCTGCGCTTTCCAGAAGTCATCTGCTTCAATAAATTTTGCAATCGAATATAGATCATCTAAAATAGAGTGGGTCCTGGCAAACGGATGTTCTGATATATCATCCATTGTATACATGTACCTTCTCGAGAAAGGTTCGTTAATATAGCCGTTGGCTACAAGCACTCTTGCACTGTACTTATCTGATAAGGGCATTATTTTCGCTTCTTCATCAATATAATAACTTTCATCATTCCAATTGTAAATACGAATGATGGGTACTCTTTGTTTTACATTTATATTAACAATTCCGTCCCCTGTCATGTATATGTTCGCGTCGGCAATAGCCGCATGACTATTTAACACTTTCTCTAATTCATTTATGTTAAGTGAAGTTATTGGTTGATTCACTATGCTGTCTCCTTTCTCTTGTAGTATTTGTTTTATGTCGCTTTGTTCCACAAAATAATTTTCTTCATCTTGTTCAATTGAAATGTTTAATCCTTTTCCCTTTACTTCGCGCTGGTTTTTTTCAACAAACCCCAATGTAAAAAATAGCCCGGCTACTAAAAGTATCCAGATCGAGACCATTGCTATTTTTTTTAATTTTTCTTTCATCTTTAGTTGACTGCTTTTGACAATGCAATCTTTAATGGTTCTACAAATGTATCTATGTCTCCGGCTCCAAGCGTTAAAAGCACCTCGGGTTTTTTATTAACAACATCTTTTACCAGTGTTTCTTTTTGGCAGACTTGTTTGCTTGCAAGATTTATTTTACTTAAAAGCATGGATGACGTTATTCCCGGGATCGGAGCTTCCCTTGCCGGATATATTTCCATTAAATACAATTCATCAAGCAATTCCAGGCTTCTGGCAAACTCATCAATAAAATCGCGTGTTCGTGTAAATAAGTGCGGCTGAAATATTCCTGTTATCTTTTTCGTTGGATAAAGTTGTTTTACTGATGAAATGCAGGCTTTCAATTCCGCAGGGTGATGTGCATAATCATCTATGTAAATTAGTTTTTCTGTTTTAATCTGGTAATCAAAACGTCGCCTTACTCCAAGGAAAGAAGCGAGCGCTTCTTTTATTTTATTTTCTGGAATGTTCATCTCCATTGCGACCGCTGTTGCTGCAATGGAGTTTTCAATGTTATGCATCCCGGGCAAACCAAGTGACACCTTCTCAATTTTTTTATTCGGACAAATTATGGAATAATTAAATGAGCCATTTTCAATTGAAATGTCGCTGGCATAATAATCTGCCTTTTCATTTAGTGCGTATGTTATACAATTTTTATTATTTAAAGTCTCACTGACAATTTTTTTGAGGATCAATTTCCCTCCCGGTTTTACTTTTTTACTAAAAAGTGAATACGATTCTTTAACATGTTCACTGTCGCCATAAATATCCAGATGATCTGCATCGGCAGATGTAATTACTGCAATGTTTGGATGTAATGTTAAAAAGGATCTATCATATTCATCGGCCTCTACTACAACGGGCGTATTATTATTGATTACTTTGCTTAGTAAAAAGTTGGTGTTGTAGTTTTGAGTTATGCCGCCTAAGAAAGCTGTGCAATCTATTTGCGCAGTTTTAAGGATGTGTGTGATGAGTGAAGAGACAGTTGTTTTTCCATGTGTTCCACCCACAGCGATAGTATACAGTTGTTCAGTAATTAATCCCAGAGCTTCAGCGCGCTTAATAACAGATAACTCACACTCTTTTAAGTATACAAGTTCGCTGTGGTTTTGTGGAACTGCAGGCGTATAAATAATTAAAATACTATTCGGTTCTTTTTTTACAGCTTCAGTAACAAACGATGGAGAGCTATTTATGTTGTCATCGAAGTGTACCGGAATTCCCTCGTTGATGAGTTCGGTGGTGAGTGCTGTTGAGGTTTTATCATACCCTGCAACATTTTTTCCAATGGTTTTAAAGTATCTTGCAAGCGCACTCATCCCAATACCTCCAATGCCAAGGAAATAAACATGCTTAATATTTTTAAACTCTATTTTCAATTTAGTGTTGTTTATTGTCTGTTATTTGTTGTCGGTTATTCTAACAGCCAACAACGGATAACTACTCTTTTATATTTATTAGTGCCAATGCTTCTTTTGCAATCGTCTCTGCCGCATTTTTAAAAGCCAATGCGGAAATATTTTGTCGTAATTCATTTTGTCTCGCTTCATTATTGATCAAATCCGTAATCGCTTGTGGTAATAGTTCTTTCGCTTCTACATCTTTAACTAAAATTGCCGCGTCTTTTTTTACCAAGGCCATCGCATTTTTTGTCTGGTGATCTTCTGCCACATTTGGTGAAGGAATTAAAATGCAGGGTTTACCAACCAAACATAATTCTGAAATACTAATTGCGCCGGCTCTCGATATTACAATATCAGCCACCGAATATGCATAATTCATTTTGCTTATAAAATCAAAAGCCAGTATTCCTTTATTTTCTTTTCCTTTTACTACTTCTTTTGCAGTTGAGATATAGCCTTTTCCGGTTTGCCAGATCAGTTGAAGATTATTCTCTTCAATCATTGACACTGCCTTTGCAATACTTTCGTTTATTGTTCTTGCTCCTAAACTTCCGCCAATCACAAGTACGGTTTTTTTATTCTTATCTAAACCGAAAAAAGAATAAGCTTCGTCGTTTTTTGCTTTTACTTCCTGTATATCCTGTCTTACAGGATTGCCGGTTACTATTATTTTATCTTTTGGAAAAAACTTTTCCATTCCCTCGTAAGCCACACATATCTTGTTTACTTTTTTTGACAATAGCTTATTAGTAATTCCCGGATATGAATTCTGTTCCTGTATAAGTGTCTTTATTTTTTTACCTGTAGCCGCACGCAATAATGGTCCGCTTGCATAACCCCCTGTACCAATAGCCATATCGGGTTTAAACTCACGTATTATTTTTTTTGCCTTCATTAAACTTGATAGCACTTTAAACGGGAACGATAAATTATCTAACGTTAATCTTCTTTGTAAGCCGCTTATCCAAAGCCCTACAATTTTATATCCCGCCTGCGGAACTTTTTCCATTTCCATTCTTCCCTGGGCTCCAACAAAAAGTATTTCAACATTGCTATGCAATAATTTTAATGCATTAGCAATTGCAACTGCCGGGAAAATATGTCCGCCGGTCCCACCTCCACTTATAATTACTCTAAGCTGTTTCAACTTTAGCTGATTCTTTTTCGTTTTCTTTACTTACACTTAAAATAATTCCTATCGCAATACTGGTAAACCAAATGGAGGTACCTCCCATGCTCACTAGTGGCAATGGCTGTCCTGTTACAGGAAAAAGGTTTACTGCAACACCCATATTTATCATCGCCTGGAAAACCAGGCTAAAACAACACCCAATGGCGAGGAAGCTTCCAAAGCTTTTTTCACTTTTCGAGGCGATCTTAATTCCCCGATATAATAATATCAGGTATAAAAGGAGAATTAGCACTCCCATGCCAATTCCATATTCTTCAATGACGATAGCATAAATAAAATCGGAGTAGGGGTGGGGCAGAAAATTTTTCTGTGTACTTTGTCCCGGCCCTTTTCCAACAACACCTCCTGTGGCAATCGCAATTTTTGATTGGTCGGCCTGAAAATTTCCATCTCCCTCCTGGCCGCTCGAAAAATTTTCGATCCTTGACTTCCATGTCGCAACACGATTACTAACATTGGGAAATGTGAAAACAAATAAAATAAAAAATGCAAAAAATACCACTGCCGAGCCGGTTAATATGCCAAGATGTTTTAATGGGATCCTGCCAATGAACATAAGCACAAAACTTGTTGTAAATAACGCAGCCGCTGTGGAGAAGTTGGCAGGTAAAATAAGTCCGCACATTATTACTATTGGAATAACGATGGGTAAAAAAGTTCCTTTAAAATTATTTATGTCTGTTTGTTTTATAGCAAGCATCCGTGCGACATAAGCGATCAATGCCAGTTTGGCAAAATCGGATGTTTGAAAGGTGAGCCCTGTTCCGGGAATCGGTAACCAGCGGCTGGCTTCATTTAGGCTGTCTCCTTTGAGAAGGGTGAATAAGAGAAGTGGTATCGAAACAAAAAGCGCAATTTGTGACAGGCGCGAATAATAAGAATATTTAACCTTATGTGTTAAGTACATTAGCAATAATCCTATGCCAATTATTGTACTATGTTTAAAAAGATAAAACATCGTGTTCCCATCCTTATGTTTATAGGCCAGTGTAACTACTGAGCTATATACCACAAGCACGGAAACAATTGAGAGCAGTATTACTACGGCCCAAATTACCCTATCGCCTTTTACTTTAACAGGAATCTCCATTAAAAAAATTATTTATCCTCTCAGTGTATTCACTATTTTTTTAAACTCATCTCCTCTTATTTTGTAATTGTCAAATGCATTGCTTGGGCAAGCTGGGCAAAACAATACTACATCACCTTTTTTCCCAAACCAATATGCTGTTTTCACTGCCTCCTCAACACTCATGGCAGTAATAAACATCGAATTGTCATTTTTGTAGTTTTTTAAAATGCTTTCTTCATTGTTGCCCAAATAAATTATCGCTTTTAATTTCTTTTTATTGAAAGTTGAAATAATTGAATAATCATTTCCGCTATCATACCCTCCAACTATTAAAAGCACATGTGCGTCAATGCTCTCAAAAGAAGTAACCAGCTGTTCAACGCCACTTGATTTGGAATCATTCACATATGTAACGCCTTTTACGTCTGCTACAAATTCCATATTGTGTTCGTCCTGACCGGGCGCAACTTTATTGCGCGCGTTTAATGCTTTTTGCTCAAAGCTATTATTGTCCTGGGTTGTTTTTTTTGTCTCTTTTTCCATTTTGTAAGGATGTTTTTTAAAGTGAACGTACTGCTTGTTTGAATTTTTGTCCTCGTTCTTCATAATTTTCGAATAGATCGAAGCTTGCGCAAGCAGGCGATAACAATACTACATCTCCTTTTTTTCCGAGATGATAACTTTGTTTAACTGCATCATGTGCTGAAATGGTCTCAACTATTATTGGAACTATTTTTGAAAAGGTTTTTATTATCTTTTTATTGTCAGCTCCAAGACAAACGATCGCTTTCACTTTTTCTGCAACAAGATCTTTCAGGCTTGAATAATCATTTCCTTTATCCACGCCGCCAACGATCCAGATAACCGGGTTGGTCATGCTTTCTAATGCATACCAGGTAGAGTTAACGTTTGTTGCTTTGGAATCGTTGATGAATTCGATCCCATGAACTTTACCAACCAATTCGAGGCGGTGTTCAACATTTTGGAAATCTGAAAGGCTTTCGCGGATCACATCTTTTTTTACATCCGCGACTTTTGCTGCTATGGCAGCTGCCATCGAATTGTAAATGTTGTGTTTTCCTTGGAGCGCTAATTCTTGTATTGACATAGATAAAGGGTTGTTTTGGTTTATGTTTATTATTAATTGATTCTCTTCGAGGTAAGCGCCATTCTCAATTTTTTGATTTATTGAGAAAGGGTGATTGTTTGTAACAGTTGTTCTGTTTTTTAATTCTTTCATTAATTCCGGATCGTCCATGCAATAGATGAATACATCGCTGCTGGTTTGATTTTGAATTACCTTGAACTTTGAGTTGACGTAATTTTCAAGTTTGTATTCGTACCTGTCCAAATGATCAGGTGTAATGTTCAATAAGATGGCTATGTCCGCTTTGAAGTCGTACATATCATCTAGTTGAAAACTGCTTAACTCGATCACATAGTAATCGTAGTTGTTCTCTGCTACCTGCAAGGCGAGACTTTTGCCAACATTCCCGGCTAGTCCAACATTCAACCCAGCTTTTTTAAGAATGTGATAAGTTAGCAGTGTTGTTGTTGTTTTTCCATTGCTGCCGGTGATGCATATTTTTTTTGCATTGGTATATCTTCCTGCAAATTCTATTTCTGATATCACAGGTATTTTTTTCTTTTTCAACTCTTGTATTATTGGCGCTTTATCAGGTATTCCCGGGCTTTTAATAATTTCTGAAGCAGCAAGAATTTTTTCTTCTGTATGCTTCTCTTCTTCCCACGTTATGTTTTTTTGATCAAGCACTTTTTTATACTTCTCTTTTATTTTTCCTTTATCAGAAACAAAAACATTGAAACCTTTTTGTAAGGCGAGAATTGCAGCGCCAACACCACTTTCGCCTGCTCCCAATACAACTATGTTTTTATTCGTATTCAATTTTTATCTTAGTTTCAGTGTTACAATTGTTAGTACCGCCAGCATTATTCCTGTGATCCAAAAGCGGGAAACAATTTTTGATTCATGTACTCCCAGTTTTTGATAGTGGTGATGTAGTGGTGACATTTTGAATATTCTTCTTCCTTCACCGTATCTTTTTTTGGTGTATTTGAAATAACTTACCTGCATCATCACGGAAAGATTTTCGATCAGGAATACTCCGCAAAGAATGGGGATCAATAATTCTTTTCTTATTGCGATAGCGAATACTGCAATGATGCCTCCTAGTGCAAGACTTCCGGTATCGCCCATAAATACTTGGGCAGGGAAGGAGTTGTACCACAAAAATCCAACGCAGGCTCCTACGAATGCACTCATGAAAACAACCAGCTCGCCAGAGTGTGGTATGTACATAATGTTGAGGTAATCGGCGAATACTGTGTTACCGGAAACGTAAGCGAAAATGGCGAGTGTAACTCCTATAATAGCAGATGTGCCGGTCGCAAGGCCATCAATGCCATCAGTAATATTTGCACCGTTGGATACAGCTGTTACAATAAAGATTACAATAGGAATAAAAATTAACCAGGCCCACTTTCTGTAATCGCCGCCCATAAATTTTAACACTAACGCATAATCAAACTCGTGATTTTTTACGAAAGGAATTGTGGTCTTCATTGATTTGGTTCCCTCTGCAGCGTAAACAGGAATCCGTAGGTCGTCTTTTTCCCTGTCATCATCAATTGAATATGATTTTTGTCCGCTGCTGAATAATTTTTCTTTGACAACAACATCTTCGTGGGAATACAATACTGCGGCGACAATAAATCCAATTCCTATTTGGCCAAGTATTTTGAATTTTCCGGCGAGACCCTTTTTGTCGTGTTTGAAAACTTTTATGTAATCATCAAGGAATCCAATGAGGCCAAGCCATATCGTGGATACGATCATCAAAATGATATAGATGTTATGAAGCTTCGCAAATAATATCGTTGGAATAAGTATTGCTGAAAGAATGATCAATCCTCCCATTGTAGGCGTTCCTTGTTTTTCAACTTGTCCTTTAAGTCCGAGATCCCGAATTGTTTCTCCAACTTGTTTTCTCTGAAGAAGGCGAATGATTCTCTTTCCAAACAGCATCGAAATAATAAGCGATACTACCAATGCCATTGCTGCACGGAATGAAATGTATTGGAATACGCCCGCTCCTGGCAGGTTAAATCTTTCGTCCAGATAACTAAACAGGTAGTAGAGCATTATTTTTCAAGTGTTTTAAAACATTCAATTAAAATTGCCATATCATCAAATGGGTGTTTTACACCCTTTATCTCCTGGTATTTTTCATGGCCCTTTCCTGCTACAATTATTATATCTCCTGCGTTGGCAAGGCTGCATGCTGTTTTTATTGCTTCTCTTCTATCTGTTATCGACAATGATTTTTTCTTTTGATGCGCTTCAATTCCTTTCGACATTTCCTTAATGATTGTTTCCGGATCTTCTGATCTCGGATTATCGGAAGTGAGAATAACCTGGTCGCTTAACTCACAAGCGATCTTTGTCATCACTGGTCTTTTTTGTGCATCACGATCGCCGCCGCAACCAACAAGTGTTATTACTTTTTCGTTTCCAGTTCTTATGTCTTTTATTGTTTTTAGAACATTGCTCAATGCGTCAGGTGTGTGCGCGTAATCAACGATTGCAATTATTCCTGTATCGCTTCTCATGTGCTGAAAGCGTCCTTCAACAGGATTGATGGTGCTTATTGTTGTAAGTATATTTAGCTTGTCTTCTCTTAATAAATGAGCTGCAGCGTAAACAGCCAATATGTTATAGGCATTAAAGCTTCCAATGAGTTTGGTCCACATTTCGCTGCCATCAATATTTAAAAGCAGCCCCGTGAATTGATTTTCAATTACTTTTCCTTTGTAATCGGCAAGGGTTTTTATTGAATAAGTTTTAAGCTGTGCACGTGAATTCTGTATCATTATCATGCCGTTTGCATCGTCTTTATTAGTAAGTGCGAAAGCTTCTTCCGGCAGTTGATCAAAAAATTTCTTTTTCGCTTTTATATATTCATCAAATGTTTTATGATAGTCTAAATGATCATGAGTGATATTGGTAAATATTCCTCCTGTAAAATTTAAACCAGCTATTCTGTTTTGATCAACCGCATGTGAACTGACTTCCATAAAACAGTGAGAGCAGTTTCTCTCAACCATTTGGCGAAGCAGTTTATTTAATTGTAAAGGATCAGGTGTTGTATGTGTTGATGGAATTATTTCGTTGTTGATCTGATTTTGAATGGTGGATAATAAACCAACATTGTGGCCAAGTGAACGGAACAACCTGAATAATAAAGTAGCGATCGTTGTTTTTCCATTTGTGCCGGTTACTCCAATGAGTTTTAATTCAGCTGATGGATTATCATAAAAATTAGAAGCAATAAGTCCGAGTGCAACACTGCAATCTTTAACTTTTACGTAAGTAATTTTTTCGTTCAGGTCATCAGGTAATTCTTCGCAAACAATTGCCACAACACCGCTGGTGATTACTTTGTCAATGAATTTGTGTCCGTCAGTTTGTGTCCCACGAACAGCCACAAACAATCCATCCTTCTCTGCTTTACGTGAATCGAAACACACAGAAGCGATAGCAAGATTGGTTGAACCGATCACTTCGTTCAACCCTGCTTTATATAATATGTCTTTAAGCAACTTCATATAATTTGCTTTCGCTTCTTATGATAGTTTTAATGTTACCTGTGTTCCTTTTTTTATCGGCTCTCCCGCTTTAATAGACTGCTCTGATACACTCCCGCGCCCATAAAATTTTACTTGTATACCTTTGTTTTCCAGAATGTAAATCGCATCTTCAGCGGTCATTCCTCTCAGGTCTGGCATTTTAGATGCCTGAAGTGTTTCTTCAATGTTGTCGTTTATCAATAGAATGTTTGATGAATCTTTTAGTGATGCTTTAACCCAGTAGCCTGAGCTATTATCCGTGTTTGCAATTTTTAATTCGCTAAGAATTTTTTGTGCATCAGTTTTACTTGTTCTTTTTGCAACAGGAGCTTTTGACGCGTACAATTCTTCTTTACCATTTATCTGCGGGTGAATTTTTAAATTGGTAGAATAAACTTTGTCGGCTATCTCACGGAATATCGGGCCGGCTACAACATTGCCATAATACACTCCGTTCGATGGGGCATTAACAACAACAATGCAGGAGTATTTAGGATTATCGGCAGGGAAGTAACCTACAAATGAGGCCTGATAGGTTATGCTTCTGTTTTGTTTTCCATACCCACCAACCTTTTGTGCGATCTGTGCCGTTCCTGTTTTGCCTGCAATAGGATAGGAGGTTACTTTTAAATTTTTCGCTGTTCCATTTAAAACGACTCCTTCCATCATCTTCCTCGCCTTTGCTATTGTTTTTTGAGAGCAGATTGCCGGATTTATTACCTCGGTTTCAAACTTTTTTATTACTTCTCCATGCCTTTTTATTTCCTGTATAAAAGTTGGCTTTACCATTTTTCCATTATTGGCAAATGCATTATAAAAAGTAAGTATCTGCATTGGTGTCATGAGCACTTCGTATCCTCTTGACATGGATGGAAGAGTGGTGCCTGACCAATCAGGATCTTTAGTGGTTTTTATTTTTGAAACTCCTTCCCCCGGTATACTTAGGCCGAGTTTTCCACCCAGATTCATTTTGTATAAACCATCAATGAATTTTTGTGGGTCTTTTGAATAGTATTTGTAAATGGTTTTTGCAACAGCAACATTTGATGACGATTCAAATCCTTGTTCTATACTTATTCTTTTCTTTTCAGGAGTATGAGAATCTCTGATAACAAGGTCATAGAATTTCGCTACCCCATCGCCTATATCTATAGTGTCATCAATATCTATCAAGCCATCTTCCATTGCCACCGCATACGATGCCAGCTTAAATGTTGATCCGGGTTCAGTTGCAGAACCAATAGCATGATTATAACTTTCAACATAAATTCCTGAGTCACTTCTGGTGAGATTAGCAATTGCTTTTATTTGCCCGGTCTCTACTTCCATTAAAACAACACAACCGTATCCGGCATTTTGTTTGGCGAGTTGTGTATATAAGGCGTGTTCAGCAACATCCTGTATGTTTATATCAATGGTGGAAATAATATCGCATCCGTCTTTTGGTTCACTCTCGAGATTTTCATTTACGGGCATCCAAACTCCTCCTGCAATTTTCTGCATCATGCGTGTAGTGCTGTCGCCTTCCAGAAATTCATCAAATGCTCCCTCTAATCCGATAGGTTTTAATCCTTTTCTGTCATAACCGATTGTTCTTTGTGCAAGAAGTTTAAATGGATTTTCGCGTTTGTTGGTTTGTACATAAATTAATCCACCCTTGTAACGCCCGGTACGGAACAATGGAAATTTTTTAACCTCCTGAAGTTCGCTGTACGATACATTTCTTTTTAATAAGAGGTACCTGTTTCCTGATTCTCTGCCGCGTCTTAATATTTCTTTGTACTCACGCGCACTCTTGTCTTTGAAGAGTAATGCAAGCGATTGAGAAAGAGAGTCGACGTTATTTTTAAAAAGTTCTCTTGTGATATAATCTGTATTAATGTCGACTGCTACTTCATAGAATGGAAGCGAGGTTGCAAGTAAACTGCCGTTGGCATCAAAGATGTTTCCGCGAACCGCATAAATAGTTTGTTGTGATGTGGTAAGTTGTTGGGCTTTTGCTTTCCAGTACTCTCCTTCGGAGAATTGGATGATACAAATTTTGGCGATTATAGAGACACCGAAGAGGCTGATAAACAGGTAGACGAGGTACATTCGCCACAGGATATCTTTTTTGCCTTCCACTTTAATCTTTTTCTTTTTCGGTTATTTGTTTTTTTACTACTATTTTTTTCGGTGGCACAACTGATTCTTTTATGCCATATGCCAGCGTAGCTTTTGCTACTTCTGATTGTTTGCTTATGAACATGAGGTCCGATTTGCTGATAATATATTCTGACCTCAATTCTTTCAATTGATCATTTACTTTATTTAATGCTCTGATTTTTTTTGTCGCGTAATTCCCATTGGTGATATAGCATATTGCCAGCAGCGCGAGGAACAGAAGAAACGGAAGCTGCCTGGTGCTTTTTTCTTTTGTCAAAAAAGTTCCGCTGAAAACACTGCCCACGTTTTTGAGCACTTTGTTTCCACTGCCGGAGGATTTTTTTACCGGCTCCTCAGCAACTTCTTCAACTACTATTTTTTTTTCTTTAAGCTTGTTCAAGTCGTTCTGCTATTCTTAGTTTGGCGCTGCGCGCTCTATTATTAATTTCTATTTCTTCTTCTGTTGGTACTATTGCTTTTCTTGTTATTACTTTAAATGGCCCTAATTCATTTCCGAAAAAATCTTTCTCTACTTTTCCTTCTGTGTTTCCCGATCGCATAAAATTTTTAACCAATCTGTCTTCTAATGAGTGGTAGGATATAACTACCAATCTCCCTCCAGGTTTCAACACCTGTATACTTTGTTTTAATAATTCAATGAGCGCATCTAATTCACCATTTACTTCTATTCTTAATGCCTGGAAAACCTTTGCATAGAATTGGTTTTCTTTAGCTCTTGGCGAACAGCGTTTAATTATTTCTTTTAACTGTTCTGCCGTATTTATTTTTTTCTCTGTTCTGCTTTTTAAAATCAACTCTGTTATTTTTCCTGCATTTTCTACTTCACCATATTCTCTAAGAATTTTTTTGAGTTCGTCTTTGCCGTATTCGTTGATAATTTGTTTGGCCGACAACTCATTCTTGTTTGTCATTCTCATGTCAAGCTCACCATCAAAGCGTGTTGAGAATCCTCTTTGTTCCGAATCAAACTGGTGGGAAGAAACTCCGAGGTCAGCAAGTATTCCATCTACAAGCGGTTGGTTGTGAAGCCGCAAAAAGTTTTTTATGTACCGGAAGTTTTCCGGTATCAGTGTAAACTTTTTGTCCTCTATGGCGTTTGCTACAGCATCTTCGTCCTGATCGAAACCAAATAATCTCCCATTTTTCAGGTGTTTGATAATCTCTCTCGAGTGACCTCCGCCACCGAAAGTGACATCTGCATAAACACCGTTTGCTTTAATGTTTAAACCTTCAATACAATCTTTTAAAAGAACTGGTGTGTGATACATTATTCTTCTTCTTTCTTGCTGTTGCCCATTACTTCTTCAGCAAGTGAAGCGAAGTCTTCTGTATCGTCCTTCATTAATTTTTCATACTCGGACTTAGCCCATATTTCCACCCTGTTTGCATAAGCAAAAAGCACTACTTCATTTTCTATTCCGGCATATTCAGTTAATCTTTTTGGCAATAGAAAACGACCAACATTATCGAGTTCCATTTCACTTGCACCGTTCATGAACTTCCTTACGAAATCCCTGTTTTTCTTCACGTATAGGTTGAGCTTATTTACTTCTGCGCTTATGGTATTCCACTCATTCATCGGGTAAAGCACCAGGTGTTTTTCAAAGCCGCGGTTCACCACAAATTTTTCCTTGGCCTCAGGAGATACCTGTTTTTTCAGGCCTGACGGAAGCACAACCCTTCCTTTGGCGTCGATTTTACAGATGAATTCTCCAATGAAATTGGACATAGTTGTGGCTTTGATTTGCGAATATATGCAAAAAGTTCCCACTTTCTACCACTTTCTACCACTTTTGTTGAAAACTTTTGGATTTTGGGCTCTTTTACGGTTACTAATTGATTTTTGGATTGTATTAAGAGCAAAGAGTGTTCTCACAAATAATTTTTTAGCTAGATTTTATGATATATGAAACTTATGAAAAGAAGAGCCCTAAGCTTTGGTAAAGCAAGAGATTTTGGCTATGAAATAGACGGCCTTATCGAAATTGAAATGAAAACTGAAACACTCTTTGCAATCTTTGAAAAAAAGAAGGGTAAAACGTGGAGTAAAAGCAACTAATTATAAAGTTGGCGCATCTAATTATTAGGCAGAGTGGCGGTTTTCTGACTCCTAATAATTGCCGAAAAATGGATTGTTTTTTTAAAACTAATACCTTATATTTACAATGATGGGTCACTAATACGATTTTTAATGTGAAGTTTAAGTTACGATCTATACAAGTTTTCCCCGGTTGTTTGCCTACCCTTAAGGGCTTTACAAGATTTTTTTGCGTTTTATTTTCCCTTATTTCTTTTGTCACAACCACTCATGCGCAGTTAGGAAAAGAAGCGAATTACTGGTACTTCGGAACTAATGCCGGAATCCAGTTTAACGGCGGGCCGGGACCGGCAGCTGCTGTTACAAACGGAGCAATGATTGTTTCGAAAGGATGCTCTTCTATCTCTGATAATACGGGAAGTTTATTGTTTTATACGGATGGCCGAACAGTGTGGAATCGTTCACATGTAGTAATGGGTAATGGTACTGGTCTTTCTGCAGGAAATTCGGGATCATCAACTCAGGGTGCGCTCATTGTTAAACAGCCTGGAAACAATCCTTTCTACTATATTTTTACAACTGATGAGCAGGGCGGCGGGGCTGGTCTTCGCTATTCGGTAGTGGATATGTCGCTGAATGCAACAATGGGAGGAGTTATTCTGGCCTCGAGAAATACATTGCTTTACACGCCTACAACGGAAAAGCTTACTGCGGTTAAACATTGCAATGGAAAAGATGTTTGGATTCTTACCCATGAGAGTAATACAAATACTTTTAAAAATTATTTATTGACGTCTGCAGGTCTTAACCCTGTGGTGAACAGTTCAGTAGGAACAAGCCTAAATGTTGGATCTTCCTATGCCGGACAAATGAAAGTATCGCCGACCGGTGCTAAGGTAGCTTTTACTACATATGCAAATAGTGTCAGTGTTTTGGAGTTGTTGGATTTTAATAATGTGACAGGGGTAGTGACAAGTCCTTTGAGTACGACCAATCATTCCACCATAGGTTCTGCTGGTTTTGGTGTTGAGTTTTCGCCAAATGGTCAGTACTTGTACGTTTCCGATGTCATTAATAAAAAAATATATCAGTACATAGTTTGTTCGGCAAACAATGCTGCATTCGCTGCTTCTAAAGCTTTGGTTGGTACTTCAGCAAACCCGATATGTTCAATGCAGTTAGGGCCTGATAAAAAAATATATTGTGCACGGGCCAATGGATTTGTTACCTGGCTGGGAGTTATTAATTCACCTAACCTGGCTGGCGCTCTGGCCAATTATGTTGATAACGGAGTATCTCTTTCCGGAAAGGTGTGTCAACAAGGTTTGCCTGGATTTGTGCAGAGTTTTTTCAGAGATACATTCCCGATATTTACTAACGTAAACAATTGCCTGGCCGTAAATTTTACTTCGCCTCCTTCAAATTGTGCAAACCCAATTAATGCATGGGCCTGGAACTTTGGAGAAACTTCTTCCGGATCTGCAAATACTTCTACACAGCCAAATCCGTCTCATACATATACGCTGCCTGGAAATTATACAGTTAGATTAATCCTCAACTGTGTAGATACTTTGCTTAAGACTATTACGGTCACTCCTTGTCCTCTAACCGTTACATCTAATAATTCTGCAGTATGTCCCGGCATTTGTGCGTCAGTTTCTGCTCTTGTATCTGCCGGTGCTCCAGGTTATACGTATACGTGGAATCCTAATATTGGAAATGGCGCAGGCCCTTACAATGTTTGTCCTACTCAAACAACAATTTACACAGTTACTGTCACCGATCTTTCTGGTGCAACTGCGGTATCTTCAAGCACTGTAACAGTTCATCCTGCTACCATCCCGAATGCTGCGAAGACAGATATAACTTGTAACGGAAGTGCGAATGGAACAGCTAGTGTTGCTCCTGGCGGCGGTACTCCTGCGTACCGGTATTTATGGAGTACTTCATCAACAAATGCTTCCATTTCTAATTTGACTCCTGCAACCTATACCATTACCATAACAGATGCAAATAATTGTACAGCTAGAACAACTGTAGCCATAACACAGCCCGTTGCTATAGCCGTTCCGATTAACGTTGTTAATATAAGTTGCAATGGAGGAACTAATGGAACTGCAACTGCAAATCCAACAGGTGGTACGGGGACATATTCTTTCTTATGGTCTAATAACTCGCAAAGCACTCAAACAGCAACGGGGTTAACTTCCGGTTTATGGACAGTAACTGTAACTGATGCAAACGGATGTAAAGCTACAGGTAATGCAAACATTACCCAGCCTGCAACAGCTGTTACAGCAACGTTGACTCCAACCAATGTTAGTTGCTTTAATGGTACCAATGGTGTTGCAACAGCAGTGGGTGGCGGCGGTACTCCCGGATATACTTATAGCTGGGCTGTTATCAATAATACAAACGCTTCAGTCACAGGGTTATCTTCAGGCGGGTTTAGTGTTACTGTTACAGATTCGAGAGGATGTACATTTGTTGGCTCATTGAATATTACTCAGCCCGCAACAGCTGTTACGGGTACAGTAAGTGTTGTGAACAATGTAAGTTGTTTTAACGGGAACAATGGAAAGGCTTCGGTCATAGGTGGCGGTGGTACACCGGGGTACACATACGCCTGGTCTAATGGCCCGGCAACTACAACCAATTCTAATTTACAGAGCGGCTTGTATACTGCCACTGTAACTGACTCTAAGGGTTGTACGTTTTCTGCCGGTGTAAATATTACTCAGCCTGCAACAAGTGTTAGCGCAACAGTAACAGTAGTTAATAATGTTTCCTGTAAAAACGGAAATAACGGAGTGCTTACTGTAAATGCAGGAGGCGGTTCTGGTGGATTTACTTATTTATGGTCGCAAGCAGGAGCAACTGCACAGTCCATTTCTAATTTGGTTGCAAATACTTATAGCGTTACTGTTACCGATATTAACGGTTGTACAATGGTAGCTTCTGCAACAGTAACTGAACCCAACGCTTTAGTTGCCAATTCAAATATTGCACAGCATGTAAGTTGTTATGGTGGTAATAACGGAAGTGCTTCCATTGTTGTTAACGGAGGCGTTCAGCCTTTTACTTATGCATGGACAACAATTGCTTCAACATCCAGTTCTGTGACAACATTGGCTTCAGGATCATATACTATTACTGTTACAGATAATAATGGATGTACAACAAATGCAGTTGCTGTTATTACTCAGCCTGCGGCGCCGCTCACAAGCACTGTGAATGTTGTAAATAATGTTTTATGTTTTGGTGGTAATTCAGGAAGGGCGAATGTAGTTGCCGGTGGTGGCACGGTTGCTTATGTATATTCTTGGTCAAATGGACAGCAGGTAGTAACGGCCACAGGTTTATCTGCAGGTATTGTTTATACCGCTACTGTTACAGATTCTAAAGGATGTGTTTCTACATCAACTACAAGTGTTACGCAACCTGCAGCCGCTCTCACCGCAACCGCAACAGTTACTGCATCGGTTACATGTTTTGGAGGAAATAATGGTAGTGTAACAGTTGCCGTCAATGGTGGTGCCGGTGCATATAGTTATTTATGGACACCATCTGGGAAAACTACTCAGAGTGTTGCGGGGATCGCTGCAAATACTTTTTCTGTATTGGTTACAGATATTAATGGTTGTACCGCAGCCAGTTCTGCGACAATAAATCAGCCTGGTGTATCTGTTACTTGTACTGTTACTGTAGTGAGTAATGTTTTATGTAAGGGCGGAACAAGTGGAAAGGCAAACGTTGCTGCTTCAGGGGGAGCAGGGTTATCTTATGGCTACCTATGGTCAAATAATCAAACTACCACAACTGCTACCGGACTTTCAAATGGAACGTATTCTGTTGTAGTAACAGATGGTAATGGTTGTACTAGTTTTGGAAATGCGAATATAACTGAGCCTCTTGTTCTTGCAACAAACCCAGTTGTTAATAATCACGTGAGTTGCTTTGGTGGAAATAATGGGAGCACAACTGTTAATGTAAATGGAGGTACTCAGCCATACACTTATTCGTGGGCAGGCACTACAGCAACTACAAGTTCCAGAACTAATCTTACCGCGGGATCATATACTGCAACCGTAACAGATTTTAATGGTTGTACGTCAGCTTCAGTAGTATCAATTACTCAGCCAATTGCCCCCCTTACTAGTACTATAAGTGTTATAAATAATGTTTCCTGTTTTGGAGGAAATAATGGCAGTGCAAAAGTTGCTGCAAGCGGCGGAACATTAGCCTACACATATTCCTGGTCAAATGCGCAAGCCGCAAATAATACAACCGGCTTGTCTGCTGGTATTGTATATACTGCTACTATTACAGATTCGAAAGGCTGTGTATCTACATCCACCGCTAGCGTTACTCAGCCTGCGGTAGCCTTAACAGCAACGGCTTCTGTTACCGGAACAGTTTCATGCTTTGGAGGGAATAACGGAAGTACTACAGTTGCAGTGAACGGTGGTACTAGTGTATATACTTATTCTTGGATACCATCAAATCAAATAACTCAAAATGCAACCGGTCTTTCTGCGGGTTCTTGCTCCATTATTGTTACTGACGCAAATGGTTGTACGGCTACTGATGTAGTAAATATTGCTCAGCCAGCAACGGCCGTTTCACTTACCATCACCGTAACTGCAAATGTTTCTTGTAACGGTGGCAGTAACGGAGCGATGTCTGCAAATGCTTCAGGTGGTAACCCCGGCTATACCTATGTTTGGTGGAACAATCAAAGTGGAGCCGCTATTAACGGATTACCTTCCGGGCCTTATACCGCAACTGTGGTTGATGCAAACGGATGTACATCTCCATCGAACGCAAATATTACGCAGCCTGCATTACTTACGTCTTCTGTAACGATAAATAAAAATGTGAGTTGTTTTGGTGGCAATGATGGTGCAGGTACCATCTCTGCGGCCGGTGGAACTACACCTTACAATTATACATGGAAGATTGGTGCAGGAACAGTTAATCAGCAAAGTGCAACTAACCTTACTGCCGGAGTTTACAATACAACAGTTACGGATGCGCTTGGATGTGTTTCTTCCGCAACAGTTTCTATTACAGAACCTATTGCTCCATTGTCGGGAACAGTATCCGTCATAAACAATGTTTCTTGCTTCGGAGGTAATAACGGTAGTGCTAAAATAGTAGCTGGAGGCGGTACACAGGCATACACTTATTCCTGGTCAAATACTCAAAATGTCAATACAGCAACCGGTCTTTCAAATGGTCCATACACAGTTACAGTCACTGATGCGAATGGTTGTACTTATACGGACAACGTTAACATTACAGAACCTGCTACAGCCGTGAGTATAACAGTTACTGCTGTTTCAGATGTTTCTTGTAATGGTGGTAATGATGGAAGCGCGCAATTAAATGCAGCGGGTGGCACAGGTGCGTTTACATACTCATGGTCGACAACAGTTGTTAATACAAATACCAATGTTACAGGGCTTACAGCGGGATCTTATTCTGCAACAGTTACTGACGCTAATGGATGTACCGCCATTGGGAATATAAATATTACAGAACCACCACCTATTACTGTTAATATATCACTGGATACTACCATTTGTATTGGAGGAACAGCGACATTAACAACAGGGGTTGGTGGCGGAAAAGCTCCATATAATTATTTATGGTCAACTACAGAAGCGGCGTCATCAATAACCGCTTCTCCCGCAATAACTACAACTTACTCTGTTCTTGTTACTGATGCTAATAATTGTACAAGTATTGCAACTGTTTCAGTAATAGTTAGTGATCCTGTTCTGGTTGTTGTTTCGGGAACTCCCGGCTCTGTATGTGTTGGGCAAACTTCATTATTATCAGCAACCGCGTCTGGTGGAATTGGTGTTAATAATTATACCTGGAACAATTATGCTGCCGTTTTAACAAATACCATGAGTGTGTCACCGGCAAATACAACGGTTTATACCGTGTCCGTTTCTAATACTTGTGGTGTTGCTTCTGCGACAGTTGAAATAGCGGTTAATCAACTCCCCGCGGTAACATATAGTGTCGATGATCCGGATGGCTGCCCTCAGCATTGCGTAAGTTTTTCAAATACAACTGCAAATGCAAATCAGCTGGCCTGGGCTTTTGGTGATGGAGGTGTTTCTACTCAAACTCCTAACGTACCACACTGTTACGATTCAACAGGTGTGTACACAGTTACCCTTGTTGTTACCGATATGAATGGCTGTACTGGAGCTTTAATTAAGAATAATTATATCACTGTTTATCCTGAACCTATTGCGAAATTCATTGCATCGCCTCAGGAAACAAGTATCCTGGCTCCAAGCGTTCAGTTTACTGAGCAATGTCAAAATACAACTGCCTGGGCATGGTGTTTTGGCGACAATTTGCTTTCAACAAGCTCTGACCAGAATCCTAAGTTTGATTATAATTCTCCGGGTACATATAAAGTACAGCTAGTTGCAACAAACGATTATGGATGTACACCGGATACTGCATGGTTAGAGATTATTGTGAAAGAAGATTACGTGTTATATGTGCCGAATACATTTACTCCAAATGGGGATGAACTGAACGATATTTTCAGGCCAGTTGGAATGGGTATTGATATACAAACATTCGAGATGTGGATATTTGACAGGTGGGGCGATATGATATTTAAAACAAATAATATTGATAAGGGTTGGAATGGACATGCAAAAGATGGTAATTATATAGCGCAGCAGGATACTTATGTTTGGAAAATAAGGATCGTAGACTTCATGGGAAATAATCACGCGCTCGTTGGTCATATTAATCTTATAAGGTAAGCGTGTAATTTTTTGAAAAATCATGTAGGTTTGTTCTATGTCTTCGCCAAAATCCGATGTAAAACAAATTGATCTCGGGAAAATTATTCAAAGTAAAAATCCGGGTCTTTATAAATGGCTTCCCCGTCCTCTTTTAAATTACATCAAAAGGATCATTCATGAAAAGGAGATCAATGAGTTTCTCTCATTGTATGGCAATACCACAGGGCTGGATTTTTGCAATAATATTCTAAGTCACTTTCAAATCAAGGTTGAGGTTGTTGGCGGAGAAAATATTCCGGCTGCAGGTGGTTTTATTATCCCATCTAACCACCCGCTTGGAGGATTGGATGCAATTGCATTGATGAGTGTTATTGGGAAGACAAGAACAGATATGAAGTTCCTGGTGAATGATATTTTAATGAATCTTGAAAATCTAAGTTCACTATTTATTCCTGTAAACAAGCATGGAAAAAATTCTGTTGACAACCTCGAAAGGATAGAGCAAACCTATTCCTCCAATAAGGCATTGTTGATATTTCCGGCAGGGCTTGTTTCGCGAAAACAATCAGGTGTGATTAAAGACCTGGAATGGAAAAAAAGTTTTATTTCCAGGGCGAAGAAGCATCAGAAAAATATTATTCCCGTTTATATTGATGGAAAAAACTCTCCTTTTTTTTATAGGCTGTCTTCCTTCAGAAAAAAAGTAGGCATTAAGGCTAATATTGAAATGTTTTATTTGGTGGATGAATTATACAAGCAAAGGAACGGATCTATTAAAATAATTATTGGCGCTCCCGTTTCTTATGCTATTTTTGACAAAACGAGATCTGATAGGGATTGGGCCGAAAAAGTAAAAGAACACGTTTATGCATTGGGTAATAATGAAACTTCATTGCCACTAAAAACGTTATAAGGGTACGTGTATGCAAAAAATCATTGAGCCTATAGATAAGCAGTTGCTCCTGAGCGAACTTAATAAGGATACGTTTGTTCGAAAAGCAAATAATGGAGATAATGAGATATACATCATTACCCAGCACGATTCTCCCAATGTAATGAAAGAGATTGGAAGGTTACGTGAAGTTACTTTTCGTGATGCTGGCGGAGGAACAGGAGAAGAAACAGATATTGATTCTTTTGATACCAATGAATCTCCTTACAAGCAATTAGTGGTTTGGAACCCTGAAGACAAAGAAATTGTTGGCGGCTACAGGTTCATAAAATGTATTGAGGCAATTGATAAAAATGGAGAAATACATTTAGCGACTACGGAATTGTTTCACTTCACTGAAAAATTTATCAAAGAATATCTTCCTTATACAATTGAATTGGGCCGTTCATTTGTTCAGCCAAAATACCAGCCAAGTGGTACCAACAGAAAAGGACTATTTTCATTGGATAATCTTTGGGATGGACTGGGAGCGCTTATTGTGGATAACCCGGATATGAAATATTATTTCGGAAAAGTTACCATGTATAACAGCTTCAATGCTGAAGCCAGGGACATGATATTGTATTTTATGAAATATTATTTTCCTGACAATGAAAAATTGGTTTATCCGCATAAGTCTTTAGGATACAAGACAAATAAAGTAGAAACTTTCGAGCCGCTTTTTAAAGGACTTTCGTATAAGGACGGCCACAAAGAATTGAATCAACATGTGAGAGCTTTAGGAGAAAATATTCCGCCGCTTGTAAATACTTACATGAATATTTCTGCGACCATGAAAACCTTTGGAACATCGGCCAATACTCATTTTGGCGACGTTGAAGAAACAGGAATATTGGTAACCATAAATGATATTTACGATACAAAAAAGGAGCGTCATATAAACTCATATCATAAAGGCATTGGAAAAGATTAAAGGAATGATAATAACTGACGCTCAGTTTATCTCGAGCTTTCCCGATTATAAGCAATGTCCCAAACCGGTAATTCCCGAGTATGCTTTTATCGGTCGTTCCAATGTTGGCAAGTCATCATTACTGAATATGCTTACGGACAGAAAAAAGCTGGCGAAAGTTTCTTCTACCCCCGGAAAAACACAAACTATAAATCACTTTAAGATCAACAAATCTTTTTTTATAACCGATCTTCCTGGTTATGGTTATGCTAAAGTTTCAAAAACAAGCCGGGAATTATTCAGTGGCATGATCGCTGATTATTTGTTGCATCGCGAAAATTTGATGTGTGTATTTGTATTGATAGATTCGCGTTTGCCATTGCAGCAGGTTGATGATGAATTTATGAAGTGGCTGGGCGAAAAAGAAATTCCTTTTGCAATTGTATTTACAAAGATCGATAAGCTTTCCACCGGGCAAATACAAAAGAATTATGAAACGTTCGAAAGGCAAATGTTAAAGTGGTGGGAAGTAATGCCGCATGTGTTTTTTACTTCAGCAGAAAAAAAGAGCGGGGGAGATGAGATCATTGGTTATATGCAGGAGAATAATGCTGCGTTTGTATTGCCTCCGAAATAGTGCTCCCTCCCTATTGGGG
>Ga0163149_10001828_pt1 | contig 26687 bp, 30 predicted proteins | sample OliLakLV19MP5G1_FD_148604 | JGI IMG/M metagenome (GOLD analysis project Ga0163149, IMG submission 148604) | Freshwater microbial mat bacterial communities from Lake Vanda, McMurdo Dry Valleys, Antarctica - Oligotrophic Lake LV.19.MP5.G1 | ecosystem: Environmental > Aquatic > Freshwater > Lake >... | reverse complement strand
GTGGAAGAAGCTGACTACACAGTAGTGGACGACAACGAGAAGAAATAAGAATTGAATAAAAAAAAGGTGGGTTAGAAATAGCCCACCTTTTTTTGGTTTAAATGTTTCCGTAAGCAATTTATTTGCATAATTCTTTAATTGCTCTTTCTGCATTATAATTCCCAAGTTCTAATGCTTTGTTTAAATCAATACAAGCTCCCTTCTTATCTCCTAAATCGTATTTGCAGACACCTCTATTGTAATATGCACTTGAAAATTTAGGATCTAATTCTATTGCTTTGCTATAATCATCTATTGCACCATAATTATCTCCTAATTCAGCTTTGCAGTTTCCTCTATTATTATATGCTTCTGAATAATTAGGATCTAATTCTATTGCTTTGCTGTAATCATTGATTGCACTCTTCTTATCTTCTAAATCGGATTTGCAGTTTCCTCTATTCATATATGCTAATGCTAGTTTTGGATCTAATTCTATTGCCTTATTGTAATCATCTATTGCACCCTTCTTATCTCCTAAACCGTATTTGCAGAGTCCTCTATTATAATATGCCTCTGAAAATTTTGGATTTAATTCTATTGCTTTGCTATAATCATTGATTGCACTCTTCTTATCTCCTAAACCTGCTTTGTAGTTTCCTCTATTATAATATGCATCTGAATATTTAGGATTTAATTCTATTGCTTTGCTATAATCATTAATTGCACCCTTCTTATCTCCAAAATCGGATTTGCAGACTCCTCTATTATAATATGCAACTGAATAATTAGGATTTAATTCTATTGCTAGGCTGAAATCATCTATTGCCCCCTTCTTATCTCCTAAATCGGATTTGCAGACTCCTCTATTATAATATGCTTTTGAATCATTAGGATCTAATTCTATTGCTTTGTTGTAATCATCTATTGCTCCATCCTTATCTCCTAAATCGTCTTTGCAGTTTCCTCTATTATAATATGCTTTTGAATCATTAGGATCTAATTCTATTGCTAGGCTGAAATCATCTATTGCCCCCTTCTTATCTCCTAAATCTACTTTGCAGTTTCCTCTATTATTATATGCACTTGAATATTCTGGATTTAAATCTATTGCCTTGTTGTAATCATTGATTGCACCATTCTTATCTCCTAAATCGGATTTGCAGGTTCCTCTATTATTATATGCTAATGTTAGTTTTGGATCTAATTCTATTGCTTTGTTGTAATCATTGATTGCACCCTTCTTATCTCCTAAATCGGATTTGCAGACTCCTCTATTTAAATATGCAGCTGAATAATTAGGATTTAAATCTATTGCTTTGTTGTAATCATTGATTGCTCCCTTCTTATCTCCTAAATCGGATTTAGTGAAACCTCTATTGTAATATGCCTCTGATAATTTAGGATCTAATTGTATTGCTTTGTTGTAATCATTGATTGCACCATTCTTATCTCCTAAATCGGATTTGCAGACTCCTCTATTATAATATGCTAATGCTAGTTTTGTATCTAATTCTATAGCCTTATTGTAATCTTCTATTGCACCATTCTTATCCCCTAAATCGGATTTGCAGAGTCCTCTATTATTATATGCCTGTGATAATTTAGGATCTAATTCTATTGCTTTGTTGTAATCATCTATTGCACCATTCTTATCCCCTAAATCGGATTTGCAGAGTCCTCTATTATTATATGCCTGTGATAATTTAGGATCTAATTCTATTGCTTTGCTATAATCATTAATTGCACTCTTCTTATCTCCTAAATTGTATTTGCAGAGTCCTCTATTATTATATGCACTTGAATATTTAGGATTTATTTCTATTGCTTTGTTGTAATCATTGATTGCACCATAATTATCTCCAAAACCTGCTTTGCAGACTCCTCTATTATTATATGCCTGTGATAATTTAGGATCTAATTCTATTGCTTTGCTATAATCTTCTATTGCTCCCTTCTTATCTCCTAAATCGGATTTGCAGACTCCTCTATTGTAATATGCCTCTGAATTTTTTGGATTTAAATTTATTGCTTTGCTAATAGAAATAATAGCACCTTTATAATCTTTCTTATTATATTTTTCTTCACCTATTGTGATCAATTCTTCAATTGTTTGAGAATAAACATTCAATGTCAGCAACAGCAAAACAAGTATAAGCCATATTTTGTTTTTCATTTCCTAATTCCTTACCTTTATATTTTTTAAATGTATGTTTGTAAATCATCAAACTACTTTAAATTGTGTGAACCAAAGCAACTTTTTTGATTTCAACATAACTAACTACGAACAAATATAACAATTTTTCTTATATATTAAGTACTTATGACCAAAAACACCCAATTCCTAAAAGCAAAAAACTTTAATGAGCTGCTGGAAATAGAATATGGCACTTCGATAGACTCGGCAGAAAGCCCAAATATTCATAGAAGCCAAATTCTTTTCTCCCCTTATTATATTTTTTCCAAATATTTCTTTACTATTGTTTCCCAGTCTACAAGTTCAGTCATTGTATCTCGGTGCATGTGGGTAGATAAGCCTGGCATTGGCGAGAACGCAACAGCAGGAGCAAACAAGCCATAGTTACCAAATAATTTATTGCTAAGCATTTTATCATTTGCTTTATTCGATGCTTTCATAAATAAATCGTAGTGCTTTTTCACAGCAGCCGATTGCATCAGGAAAGTGAAAGTCACACTTTGCACTTGTCGCCAGTGGTGGTCCTTAGTTTGTACTATTAAAGAGTGCCTTCTATATTTAGGAATATATCTATCTGGATAGTCTGGCAGAAATATTACCAAGTCTTTTTTGCCATAGAACGAAGTGAAACTCAAGCTGCGGAAATTATCATTGAAAAACAGCTTTGCCCATTTCAAAGCATAGTATAGTTTGTTTTTTGTGTGTAATGTATCGAAAGTAATATTAAGCGGAAATATACTATTAAACGCTTCAATTAATTTATCTACTTTTTGGAAGCAGTCCGCCACATGTAAAAAGTCATCTTCACAAAAATAAATCCACTCATCATCAGGCAAAGTATTAGCTATTTTAATAGTCTCACGAATTGAAGCGTCGTTGCCAAAATTACCCAAACGTAAATCTACTTTTTGGCTCTCAAAAAAGTTTACCATATCTTCGGAAAGTTTATCGCCCAGCACTATTATTATATAATCCACTCCCCGCAATGCATCTAATAGCGACAAAAAACAAACTTTAATAAGTTGATTTTTACTCAAGTTAAAAGGGCGTGGGTTGTTATTAACTGCATTAACGACATCGCAAGCTCGAAAGATTACATTATATTTACGCTTTTGTTGCATTGTATTTAGGTCGAACCTACTCCTTCACTTCCTTCTTCAATGTCTGTATCCAAAGTTCTTTTAATTGGGTGTCGTCCACTTCCGATGGAGAGCCGTCCATTAGCGATACGCCCGATGTAGTTTTGGGGAATGCTATAACGTCTCTTATGTTGTCTGTGCCTGTAAGTATCATCACCAATCTATCCAAACCAAATGCAATTCCTCCGTGTGGTGGAGCTCCGTATTTTAATGCTTCAATTAAAAAGCCGAATTTACTATTTATATCTTCTTGGCTTAATCCAAGCTTGTGGAACATTTGCTCTTGCACTTTCCCATTATGGATACGGATACTACCGCCACCAACTTCCGCACCATTTATTACCAAATCGTGTGCTATTGCTCTGGCTTTGCTTGGGTCAGTATCCAGCAATTCCAAATCATCTAGATGTGGACTTGTGAAAGGGTGGTGCATTGCGTGCATATCGCCAGTTTCTTCGTCTTTTTCGAAAAGTGGAAAATCCACTACCCAATGGAAGCTATATGTATTTTTTAATTTGTCGAATAATTTAGATTGTCTTGCTATTTCCAGTCTCAATGCACCCAATATAGTGTATGCTTTTGTCCAAGTGTCCGATGATATTAAAATCAAATCGCCATCTTTGCCTCCACATTTTTCTATAATAGCAGCCATTTCTTCAGTAGTTAAAAATTTTGCTATTGGTGATTTGACTTCGCCATTTTCTAATTTAATATATGCAAGTCCTTTTGCTCCATACTTCTTGGCAAAGTCAGTCAGGTCGTCCAATTGCTTGCGAGTATAGTTTCCGCAACCCTCTGCATTTAGTGCAGCCACTTCGCCGCCATTTGCAAGCACATCTTGGAAGACTTTAAATTCAGATTTTGCAACTGTTTCGTTAAGTGAATTCAATTCCATTCCAAATCGCAAATCTGGTTTGTCCGAACCATAGCGAGTCATCGCCTCTTTGTAGCTCATTCTTTGGAATGGTGTTTGTATTTCCACTCCCAGCACTTCTTTCCAAAGTCTTTGGATAAATCCTTCCGTTACAGTCAATATATCGGCTTGGTTCACAAATGACATCTCAACATCTATTTGAGTGAACTCTGGCTGTCTATCCGAACGTAAATCTTCATCACGGAAGCATTTCACTATTTGCATATAGCGGTCGAAACCCGACACCATCAATATTTGTTTAAATATCTGTGGCGACTGCGGTAGTGCATAGAATTTCCCTTTATTAATTCGGCTCGGCACTAGAAAATCCCTTGCTCCTTCTGGTGTGGATTTCATAAGCACTGGAGTTTCCACTTCCAAAAAGTCATTCTCAAAAAAGTATTGGTGTGTAATTTGGTAAACGTGGTTGCGAACAATAAACTTGCGTTGCATATCGGGACGACGCAAATCCAAATAGCGGAATTTCAGCTTTAGTTCTTCGTTTGTCTCAATATCTTCTTTAATTTCAAATGGTGGCAACTCAGCTCGGTTTATTATTCCCAAGTCTTTTGCCACAATTTCCACTAAACCAGTCGGCATATTCGGATTTGGGCTTTCTCTCAAGCGAACCACGCCTGATATCCAAACCACAAACTCACTTTTCAGCTCTCTGCCTCGCAATAGCAAAGCTTCATCGTCACTTTCAAATACCACTTGGCAAAGCCCATATCTATCTCGAATATCAGCAAATATGATTTTGCCAATATCTCTAACGTTTGATACCCAACCATTGATTACCACTGTTTCACCCACATTTGCAGGGCGTAAATCACCACATTTTATACTTCTTTGTCTAAACATTTTTTTGAAATTGAATTTTAAGTAAAAACAAATTTAATGAAAACGGAGGATATATTTGCAATTTAAGTGGTTACAATTTGTGTACGAAATCGAAAATAGTAAGTTCAATTTCACCAAAATGGCTGGCTGTTGGGAGTAAATCGAAATTATATGAGTTCATCTCAGCTTTGAATTTATACTTTGAGATGTATTCTTTGGCTAATCCTTTATGATTTACATTCATATTATTCTCTAAGTTTAAATAATTTTAATTAGCCAAATAATATATTGCGGTTATTTAAAACAAATATTCAAATAATTACTTGCTTATGCTTTAAATTCCACAGTGAATTTTGTGCCTAATTTCAGTTCAGACTCAACTCGTATTTCAGCTTTGTGGGCTTTTATTATTTTATCTACTAAAGCTAACCCTATGCCATGTCCTTCTTTGTGCATTGCTTTGCTAGCTCGGTAAAATGGTTGGAATATATGATTTAAATCTTCTTGCGATATACCAATGCCATTATCTTTCACAGAAAATATCATTCGAGTGCCATCATAATCCAGTCTACACTCCACTTTTTTATTGTCGGAATATTTTATAGCATTCTCAATTAAATTAATAAATGCCACTTGTAACAAATTCTTATTACCTTTAATTTGCAGTTTGTCCGAATCGTCTGGAGGTATATCGAAATACATTGATATATCTGCTGTGGGCTTGCTTTTCTGCACTTCACCAATCACATCGAATACTAATTCATCCAGTCGTAATTCTTCTTGGAAATTATTTTCTTCGTAAATATTAGTTTGTGCAAACATTAGCAAATCATTCACCAATGTTTTCATTTGTTGAGCACTTACAAGTGTTTTTTCTACAAGCTGAATTTGATAATCGCCATCTCGCTCCTTTGTTAGTGCTACTTCCAGTTCGCCTATAATGTGGGTAAGAGGAGTGCGAAGCTCGTGGGAGGCATTACTCACAAAAGTACGTTGCAATTGAAATGAATTATCCAACCGCAGCAAAAGCTGATTGAAAGTATTTATCAAATTCGAAAGTTCATCGTTATTAATATTTTCTTTCAATCTTTGGTCTAAATTGCGAGCCGATATTTCATTCACATTCTTTGTGATTTCAACAATTGGTTCAAGTGCATTCCTGCTAAAAAAATAGCCAGAAATAAAACTAACTATTACAATACCAAAAAATAATACAATCAGCAAAAGAATGTTTGCCTGCAGTTGGTCTTTGCCCTGATGGTTTATTGCAGAAACTATCACAATAAAGCTTTCACCTCTATTACCATAATATATGCCTACGTAATGCCTTTCACCAACCGAGAAATTATATTCTCTATTTTTTATTATACTATTAACATTTTCATTGGTTATGTTTAATAATTTATTTTTCTGATTGTAAGTTTTTGGTTTTCTTGTGTCGTAAATTTCATATATCTCTCCATCAAGTTTACTTAAGTATTTCTGCTCGAATGTTTCAAACAATTTTTTATCAGTATAATCATTTTCTATATGCAAAGTCGCTCTAATCAAAGCTCTATTCTTCAATCTTTCGTTGAATTCCGAATTAGTATTATGGTCTAAAATAAAATAAATTGCAACAAACACCAAAGCAGTGATTGCTGCAATTATTATACTAAATTGAAGATTGAGTTTTACCCTTATTTTCATTTTATTTGATTGCTTCTTCTTTCATTACATAGCCCATACCAACTATAGTATGGATTAATTTTTTGTCGTAACCCTTGTCCAACTTATTTCGTAAGTAATTCATATATACATCAACAACGTTTGTACCTGTTTCAAAATTTATATCCCAAACGTATTCAGCAATATCGGCACGGCTTAGCACTTTTCCTATGTTTTTAATCATAAACTCAAGCAAAGCGAACTCTCTGGCCGTCAACTTAATTAAATTCCCAGCCCTATGCACTTCCTTAGTAACGTTATTCAGCTCAATATCGCAGAACCTCAAAATATCATCATCGCTGAATTCATTTTTTCTGCGGGTTAAAGCTTTCACTCTTGCTAAGAATTCTTTGAAGTGGAATGGCTTCACAAGATAATCATCGGCACCAGCTTCCAAACCATTTACTTTATCGTCAGTTGTGCCGAGAGCAGTAAGCAACATAATTGGCACAGTTTTGTTGAATTTGCGAATTTCTTGGCAAACTTCTATCCCGCTTTTCTTTGGTAACATCACATCTAACACTATCAAATCATACTCATTTTCTATAGAAAGTTTTTTTCCTTTCACTCCATCGTGTGCCAAATCTACCGTGTGGTTCAGTTCTTCCAAACCCTGCTTTATGAATGCAGCAACTTTTTGCTCATCTTCCACTAAAAGTATTTTCATTTTCTACCGCAATTATTAAAACTATTTACTCCAAAAATATGTAAATAAATTATATTAGTTTCAAGTTTCCTAAAGAAATTATAATTTAGTATTAGATTTATGATATTTTCCTTAAATTCACAGTTGGGAAGCTAATGATACGAATAGCAAAAAAAGAGGATTTGCAAGCAATTCTCTCTATTTACAATGAAGCAATTGAAAGCCGTATATCGACTGCGGATACCGAATACGTAACGATTACCGAGAAAACAGAATGGTTTGTTAAGCATACTCCCAATGCCTACCCTATCTTTATATGGGAAGTCGATGGGAAAGTAGTAGCTTGGGTTTCTATTAGCCCTTATAGAGAAGGCAGAAAAGCACTCCGATTCACAGTGGAAATTAGCTACTTTGTTGCAAAAACTCATTGGGGTCAGAGAATAGCAAGCCAATTGATAGAAAAAATGTTAGAAAGGACTGAAGAACTTGGTTACAAGTCCATTTTTGCAATTATACTGGAGCAAAACATAGTTAGTATAAATTTACTAAAAAAGTATGGTTTCAGCCAATGGGCATTTCTTCCAAATATAGCTGATTTCGATGGAAAAGAATGTGGTCAAGTTTATTTAGGAAAGAGGTTGTAAGTCGAAACCAGAATAAATATTTTTATTTCGCTAATAATTTCTGTATTTCTGGAGGTGGAAATTGGCTGTAAATTGATCTTCGCTTAATCTCAGGTAGCACTTTTAAATATTCTAATTGACTACCATTTATATCATCTTCTATATCAATATTCATTATAGCACCAACGATTCCACCAAACTGTGCTCCCCAAACTGCTCCTAAAATAAACATAGGAAAACTATAATATTGATTTGAATGATTATCAGTCGCATTACCAGCCCATAATACAAGTCCTCCCACCAAAGCACCATAACCTACACCTGGCCAAATATTACCCGTTTTTAAGACAGTTAATCTTTCAATATCAGAATAATTAAATATTTTAGTGTTTTTTTCTGCATTATGCCAGTCATAGTTGGAATTCATACTCCAAGCTACAATTGCAGAATCATTAGCATATAAAAAAATCGTATTATATTTTTCTCTTGTTTTTAGTAGTACTTCATATTCCGATGGACTATTTGAACTACTAAGCAAAGGCACATTAACTGCTGCTTGTCCATCAAATACTGACCAATTTGCCATCATGCTACCAGATCGGCAAAGTTCAAATTCTTCAATATATGTTGCTAAGTTCTTAAGGATTTGTTTTGCAATAACATAAGTTGTGTCTGATTTGCTATTGTTTACCAAACTGGTGATTGTAACTTCTATTGAGCTATCAGGTAATTCCTTAGTTCGAGCCGATTGAAATCCCTTGATAGCAGGGAATAAGCTCACCTGTAAATATAAAGAATAATCTTTAATATTACAAATAAGCTACTGTAAATTAAATTAATTTTTTTGACTAATTAGAAAGTATATCTAATACCACCGCCTACTCCTATGCCTAGATAGTAGTGACTACTAGTTAATTCTGGAGAAGTGTTAGTAAGCGAAGTGCTTCTATATAGAAATCCACTTTCAATATTTAAAGCCAAGTGCTTCATCACTACCACTTCAAAACCCATTCCTAAGCCACCAACATAATTACTTTCTGAATTGCTAGAAATTGGCGATTCGAACTTATCGTTATTATACCAATAGCTTGTTGCCACAAAAGTATAGAATCTCATTTCTTCTGATTTAAGCATATCTCTTTGCAGCTCAATTCCAATAGTCATTCTTATATTCGATGAGTTTGTTTCACCAGAGCCAAATATAGAACCAGTGCCTTCTATCCAAAAATCATCAGAGATTTTTGTCATATAAGTAAGTCCATATCCAGTAAACATTGAGCCGGTCAGCCCTACTCTGCTACTAAATTTTGGATCGTTAGAAGTGAGTAAATTGCTTTTTTGAAGTGTATCGGTATTAGTTTGCGATAATGCAAAAGCATTGCAAAGAAAGGAACAAAATATTACAAGGAATATTTTCATAATAAGCCCTAGAGATTTGAATAATTGTATTTAGTTAATCCTATTTGAATTATTAATTCAATAGTAAGATTACATAGAATACAATTTATTACAATTGAGTCTTGATTATGTTATGCAAAAAAAAATAATAGTTGTAAAATTATATTACACATTTCGGATAACGTGCTTCACAACTCCCTGAATTTCGAATTGCCAAAATGGACTAATCTCAATAGGTAGAAATTTATCGTTGGCTGCAAATAGATACGTAACGCCATCAATCACTCTATAACGCTTTACTGTCATTTCATCGTTTAGCGAAGCGATTACCACTTTGCCGTCAATTGCAGTTGCACTTTTATCCACAATCAGCAAATCGCCATCGTAGATATTATCCTTAATCATAGATTCGCCACTGACTTTAACTATAAAGTGGGTCTTTGAGTTCGGAATCAAATATGAATTTAAATCAATCGAGTAAACATCTTTATTCTGTGTGTCTCTTGCCTGTTGCGATTTGTGGGTAGCCGAAAAAACGGGTGCTTCGAAATCGTATTTCTTCTGAAATTCTATAACTTTTTGGACTTTCATATTAATTCGTTAGTGTAAACTTTGAGCTTTATAAATCCCAATAATCGTGCCGATTGCTAACTTAATGCAAATCAATTGAAAGAATGCACCACTTTGCGGACTACTCCAAGGATTTTATAGTCAATCATTTCACTAATGCCAATTGGCATAAATTGGCTATTATCAGACTCAAGGAAAACTTCACCATCCAAAACTCTATAATAACGAATAGTCAAACTGTTATTCACATCAACAACCACTAAACTGCCATCGTGTGGCTCAAAAGCTGAATCAATCACAAGAATATCTTCACTTTTTATATCAGAAATAAAAGGAGAATCGCCATTCATTTTGGCAAAGAAAGTAGCCGATGGATGCTCCACAAGGTACTCATTTAGGTCTAAATGTTTATCAATTACTTCGCTTTCCACTGGCACTGGGATACCAGCCGCCACGGACATTAAATAGAAAGGCACTTCCACAGTGGAAGTCGGCTCATAGCCAATAAGTGAGAACTCATTCATATTCAAACTCCTCTTTTATTTGATTATTTTTTTTTTGCTGCGTTTTTCTGGTTAGAATCGTTTCCCCTCGATTCGGAAAGCAAATATAAGTAATTTCTCATTTCTTTCAAATAAATTATTTAACTAATTGGAAAATATGTAAATATTTCGTGAGTTCTAATTGCGGTTTAGTGTTGATTCGATACCAATATTGAATCCATAAATGTATTTTGTTTTGATTTTATTGAAACCTTTCAAATAAGATTTCGTTTAGATTGCAGGGCAACAATCAATTACTTTCTTTAACAGATACAGGATTTCAAAATGAACAAATCATTACAAACTGGCTATAAAGGGAGTGTACTTTCAATTAAATATCTTTTCCGAATCACAATTCTTTTAGCAGCTACATTTGTAGTCATCTTGCTTAGTTCTTGCGAAGGCGATCGTGGTCCAGTTGGTCCATCGGGCAATCAGGGCAGAGGAGATGGTTATACAGAATTCAAAACATTTGAATTCACTGTCACTCCAAATGGTTGGCAAAAAGATCCTAATCTGTCTAATAAATGGACTTTCAAGTACAATACTTCAGCTATCACTTCCGAAGTGGAAGAAAAAGGTATGGTTTTGATTTATATGAAATCGTCAAACAAACAAACTTGGCAGCTTTTGCCTTACACCTTCATGGATAGGGAAGCTAATGGCAACTATTATTCTACCGAATACAATGCTTGGTGGGGAATAGAGCAGATAGAAGTGCAATATACCGATACTCATCCTATTACTCCTCTTGCTCCAGACTTCAACGTGTCTTATAAAGTGGTAGTTGCTAGAGATGTCTATCCAGCTTTATTACTAGTGAAAAATGATGTTTACAAAGTGATAAATACAATAGACAATCTTACTGAACTCGACAAAGAAAATCGGAAGAAATAAATTGTTATTTAAGTTCTCAAAAGGTAGGCAAAAAATGAATAATTGCCTATCTTTTTTAGTTTACAATTTGCTTCAAATATGTCTAAAAAAGCAAATAAAACCTTTTTTTCTTTGATTTATAAGATTTTTGGTATAGTTTTGAAGTCTGAAAAAGATAAATTTTGACAGAAATCTTGGTTTTTTATGGATAGCAATCAGTATAATGCGACAGTAATAGGCAAAATATTGCTTACACCAGACTTAATGGTGCTCAGATGTCGTACTGATGAACCTCGTAGCAAATTCTTCGCTGGTCAATTCGGCACTATTGGACTTATGGAACATGAGCCACGATCTACAAATTCTGTGCCTCCAGTCGAAAAAGTTCCGAAAAATACTTTAATTAAACGCTCTTATTCTATTGCCAGTTCTGGCAACGACCCACAACATTTTGAATTCTATATTTCGCAGGTGAAAGCTGGTCATCTCACTCCTCGTTTATTCAATTTGTCTCCTGGTCGTAGAATGTGGGTAGATCCTGAAATTCCTGGGCATTTCAAATTAATTGAAACTCCACCAAATTGCAATATTGTTATGGTGGCAACAGGTACTGGACTTTCGCCATTCATTAGTTTTTTGAGAACTAATATAATGGAATTCAAAAATGTAAACTTAGCTATTTTCCATGGTGCTGCTCAGCCCTGGGATTTGGGCTATCATAGCGAACTTTCTTTCATACAAAATACTTTCCCAAATTTCCATTACCTCCCGACTTTGCTAAAAGCCGATGATTATTGGGAAGGTCTTCGTGGCTATATAGAAAGACACTTAGAAGATAAAGTGTTAGAAAATAACTGCGGAATTGAAATAAATCCTGAAAAAACACATTTTTATTTGTGCGGCAATCCTAGAATGATTGAATCTATGAATAATTTCCTTGTTGGTAAGCGTGGCTATAAGCTACACAAACACGACTCTCCAGGTGAACTTCACGTGGAAGAATATTGATTTTGGTAAACAATAAAATCAGAAAATTTGCTTACATATTGCTAATAGTTCTTTTCGTGAATAGCTGTATTATAGTTAGAGAAAAGAACGATGAGCCAGACACTCCACTTAGAATGCGACTTAGCCCTAAGCCAGAGCTTGAAATGTCGGATTTATTCGTACGTTCAGAGCCAGGCGATATGGTAGCATTCATTCCCAAAGACTGGTTCTTTGTGGATGTGGAAGATAAACTCAGCTCCGATGTGATAGCTGTTGCTGTCAATCAGGATTATACCCTATGTGTTGTTTTCAAAGAAATCAAAAAAAACGAACAAATTGACGACATCGTGAAGAAAGAAGGTCTGATTGGATTAGCAAGGACTGGACTTGAAAACAATATTAAAAAAAGCTCAGCAGGTGTCAAACAAGTTGGAAATTTCCGCTCTATTGTGTTAGGCAATAACAACTTTGTTCAGTATGAAACTTCCACAACAGGCGGAGCAATGACTGCCAAATGTGTTGTCTATCAGTCTGCACTCAATAATTACTACGAGTTTTCAGTATTTCCGATGAATTTCACAAGCAAAGAGTTACCGACTGCCACCGAAGTCGAATCAGTTTATAATTCAATTTTAGCCACAATTAAATACTAAGCAATGAAGTTATCCAACGACACAGAACAAGTGCTTGAAATGCTAGACGATTATACAAAAAATGGTCTTCGCAAACGTAACGATATGGGTTTGCTATTTGAACTTGGAGCTAGCAATGGACTTGGCGAACAAATGATGAACCTAATTTTTCAAGGTAAAATTATTTGGACACTTTCCAGCAAATTGAAGCCAGCAAATGCAGGTGCAGACGGGATGGAGCTTGTGCAACGTGAGTTTGAAGCAAGTTTGGAGCAATTCAAAGGGTTGCTTAGCGAAATGTCTAATTTCGGCGATAGCGAATCTAAAGAAAGAATATCAGTAACTTATCTTCAAATGACTCGTGGATGTGTGTTAAACGTAATAGATTTATCGCACGATTTGGCAAAATTTAAGAATATGCAAATAGAACTTAAAAACCCACGCAACTAATCCAAATCAATCACAATAGTATTAGTGAATATTTCACGGGACTTTAGCTCATAGATTGCCTCTTCGGTATAATCTAACAGCATAGTTTCTACTGTTTTCTTAAGTAAATCTATGGCTTCTTTGCGAGTTTTGGCTTGGCAATGCACCCCGCCCACATCAGTAGGAATGGCCAAAAAGCCATCTTTATTTCTTTCGATTGAGATATTGATTTTAAACATCTAGCAATTTAGCTAAGTTTTGCCAAATAATCAACAAGAGATTATACCAATATGTTCTTCACTGTATTAAAATTTAAGAATAAAAACGTGTGTTAAGAAGTTAGAATTAATAATTATCTTCATAATCAGAAGTAGGTGGACAAGATATGGCAAACAATATAAATTCAATTCCAACTTACTAAAACGTCAACTTTATTTGCAGAGGCAATTGTGAATATTCTTTTCATAGTATATTATGAAATAGATATATTTCTTTACTTAGACCAAACTCCTAACTTATTAGTTTTAGCATAATTTTCATTATCTAATATTTGTGAAATATTAATCAAACTATCAGTATTTTCAGAATTCTCAGCTCTTAAAAAACCATTCCCAAGTAAACAAAACACAATATTTTGATTTGTCTTTAAAGCTCCAAATATTGATTTAAATTCATTATCACTAATCTTAACTTTTTGAAGTGCTATCCTTTGACTAAATAAGCTTTTTGTTGAAAAAACTAATATTATGACAATTAATAATACTTTTATTTTCATTTCCTAAATTATTTTCCCATAAACTTAGAAAAAACTAATAAAAATTGCAAATCCACCCACAACCCAACTTCTAATGATACAAAAATTGCCGCCACGTTTCTTCTTGGCTACCAATGGTCTTATTCAAAAACATTATATAGCTCGGTCTCGATGGCTGCGAAAGTAATTTCATACCAGCTTCGCTTGGTGTCAGGTTTCCTTTTGCATTGTTGCAGCGGAAGCAAGCAGTTACTAAATTTTCCCAAGTTTCTTTACCGCCACGAGATTTCGGCAACACATGGTCTATCGTTAGTGCTGTCGTATGCGTGCCACAGTATTGGCAGCAATTGTTGTCTCTTTTAAATATATTTTTGCGACTTATCTCAATTTGCCTGTAAGGTATTCGTTTATAGTTGGCAAGTTTGATTACGCTTGGGTATGGAAATGTTTGGCTTACGGTATGCACCAGTTTGTCGGTGCGAGCTTCTATTAGGTCGGCTTTAGTAAGAAATAGCAACACAAGTGCCTTTCGTGCGGAACAAGTGGTTAGCGGCTCATAGCTCTGATTCAAAATCAAAACTTTTTGGCTGAGAGAGCTGTCGTGGCTATTTTCTTCTGGGTCGTTCAAAAGGAAATCAAATTCCTTTTTAGACAACCTTCGTGAAGTAATTTTGTTGCTGAAGTCACACCTCCTTTCTAAGGGTTTATTTAGTGATTTTGGCTTACTTTTATTCTTTTAAATTATAACGAAAAAACATTCAATCTTATTTTATTCTCAAATCATATTGTTAACTTAACAAAAAAAATATAATTTTGCTAAGCTAAGTTTTTCAAATTATAATAATTAACTAAAATTTAACAATGATTGAATCAAAAAAACATATCGGCAAACCATTAGTTCTTGGCATTTTGGGTGGAGGTCAGTTAGCAAAAATGACCCTGCAAGCGGCAATGCGTATGGGTTTGGATGTTGCAATTATAGAAAATGGTGATAACTCCCCTGCTGGAAAAATGACAAAATTTGATTTTGGGGGTGGATACAAAAATCAAGAAGAATTAGATAAATTTATCGAATTAGTAGATGTAGTCACTTTAGAAAATGAATTTATAGATACTCACATTTTAGAACATATTGAAAAATATGTTACTTTGGCTCCAAGTTCCAAAGTAATGTCACTTGTGCAAGATAAGTTCACTCAAAAAGAAACTTTCTCTAAAATTGGAATCAAAACAGCAAATTTTGCCAAAGTGGATAGTCTTGTAGATGCAGATAATTTCGCTCTTGAATATGGTTTTCCTTTCTTGATAAAAACCAGACGCAATGGCTATGACGGCTATGGAAATTTCACAATCAGAAATAGCACCGACATTATAGCAGCATTCGATAAGTTCAAAAAAGGCAATCCAGAGCGAGAGCTAATGGCGGAAAGCTTTGTGAACTTCAGTAATGAGCTAGCCGTCATGGTGGCAAGAAACTTTTCTGGTGAAATAATCGTTTATCCTTGTGTGGAAACTATTCAAGAAAATCATATTTGCAGAAAAGTGATAGCTCCAGCAAATATTGAATCTAATATTTTGGATAATGCTAAGGAAATTGCAAGCAAGTGCATTCAAACTATTAATGGAGTTGGAGTATTTGGAGTGGAAATGTTTCTCACAAAAAATGGTGAAATATTATTCAACGAAATCGCACCACGTCCTCATAATTCTGGGCATTATTCAATTGAGGGATGTAAAACATCGCAATTTGAGAATCAAATTCGAGCTGTTTTGGACTTGCCACTTGGTTCAGCAAATTTGGTTCGTCCATCGGCTGTAATGATTAACATACTAGGTGAAAAAGATGGAAAAGGCGTTTTCGAAAACATTGAAGATACTTTACACGAAAACGTAGCACTACACCTTTATGGCAAAGCTGAATCCAGAAAAGGAAGAAAAATGGGACACTTAACTGCGATTGGCGACAATGCAAAAGAAACTGATGAACGTGTAGAAAGAGCTTTTGCCAAAATTGTTTGGTAATTGAAATATATAAAAAACAAAAAATGAAACTGAAAATAATTTTACTTCTAAATATAATTTTTTCAATAGCAAGTGCCGATCAAATCTTTATTCCAATGGATTTGACCCAAACAAATCATTTGAAAGCTTATGGGCTTACATTTTGGGTGCTAAAGAATGGTGGCAAAACAGATTGGCTTTTGAATTATCGCTCAGGCTCGTTTGGCATTGAATATAGCGACAAAGTGGCTAATGAATGTAGAATTCGTGGGGTGTCTTTCGAAACTCTTTCCGAAGGCGACTATCAAAACATAGTGGCACAGGTAACATCTGAAAAATCAAATATGGATGTGATAAAGCTGGAAAAAGCTCCAAAGATTGCCGTTTATGCTCCTCCTGGTGCTTTGCCTTGGGACGATGCAGTTCGCATAGCTTTGGAATATGCTGAAGTGGAGCATACTATAATTTGGGACGAAGAAGTAATTGGTGGTAAGTTGAAAGAATACGATTGGATTCACTTACATCACGAAGATTTCACAGGTCAGTATAGCAAATTCGGTGCGAACTATGCAGGTGCTCCTTGGTATATTCAGCAAGTTGCTCTCAATGAAGCCACAGCACAAAAACTTGGCTTCCCAAAATTATCAGAATTGAAAAGAGCTGTGGCATTTAAAGTGCGTGAATTTGTAGCAAATGGTGGATATATGTTCACTATGTGCAATGCATCGGAAAGTCTTGACTTAGCTATGGCTACTATCCGTACTGATATTGTGGAAGAATCACTTGATGGCGACCCGATTGATTATAATGCAAATAGCAAGTTAGATTACACCCAAACTTTTGCGTTCGAGAACTTCAATATCAATTTGGGAACAGAAAGCCGTGGCTTATCCGATATTGATGCAGGGGCTACTTCGCTTGGCAATCCTGAAGCCGATAACTTCACTTTATTTGAATTTTCTGCTAAATACGACCCAGTCCCTACTATGCTTACTCAATGCCACGAAGGATTAATTCGTGGGTTTGTGGGTGCAACTACCGCTTTCAAAAAAGATAAAATAAAGAAATCAGTAATTATTCTTGGCGAAAGAGAAAAGACAGATGAAGTGAAATACATACACGGCACACTTGGAAGAGGTACATTCACTTTCTTCCCAGGACACGACCCAGAGGACTATACTCACCACATAGGCGACCCACCAACTGACTTGAATTTACATAAGATGTCGCCTGGATACAGATTAATTTTGAACAATGTGCTATTCCCAGCTGCCAAGAAAAAGAAACAGAAAACTTAAAAATAGTGAAACTTTCGTTACTATTTCTTAATTTTGAAGATATAAACAATACAAAATCCATTGATCAGCATAAAAAAAATATTATTACTGCTTATTGTTTCAGCTTCAATTCTTTCAGCCCAATCTATCAAAATTGAATTTGGGAGTGCTGGTTTTACTCGTGGAATCAATTATTCTATTCCTATTGTTACCGATGTCGATATAGCTATTGGCGATACTGTTCAATTAGAGATTAGTTACCCAAGCAAAATGTTGAGTCCAAAAGCTATGTCTTTTGCCAATCTTGATACATTAATTAGCCAAAGCCAAAGAGATGAAAATGTTACTTTCGATATTAACAACGACAAAGTAATCACTTTCACATTCATAAAGCGAAGTGCTAAAACTAACGACACTATTGCATATTTCAATATTGAAGCATTGGCAGGCAAACTTCAAAGTGTTAAAATTGCAGCTAATAAATTACTAATCAATAGCACACCTATCAGTAGTTTAACCTATATTGTTTCGTCCATCAATTTCACCGATTTTGTTTTTCAGCAAAATGATTGGAGAGTGGAGCGTTTTCATCCAAATCCAATTAGCTATGAATCCACTTTGCCTTTCACTTTGGATAAAGATGCCAATGTGAAGCTATTGATTTATGCACTCAATGGAAAACAAATTGCCGATGTTCCTAATTATAGCGATATACCATACAAGTTATTTGATTCTTTCGATAAAGAAATTACTGATTTCAACTTGTTAAAGGGTACTTATTTCTTTAAGATTTATCCTGATTTGAAAAACTTTTCTGGTGCTTTCACATTGGTATTCCTTGCAAATGGTGAAAGTAAAACTATTAATTTTATAATAGCTAAGTAATGAATAAATTAAAATACTATATATTCATAATACTCGCTGTATTGTCAAGCAATTCATTTTCGCAAATTCCTGACGAAATATTAAAAGCCGATAAGAAAAACCCAGATGGTAAAGAGTTTTGGCTTTGCTTTATGCGAAACCACAACGACCCTGTGCAAGCCACAGAGCAAACTATTCTAACTCTTCAGTTATTTATTACTTCGGATAAAGACGCAAACGTAACAGTTGAAATTCAGTCTATTGGTTTTAAAGAAACTGTATTCGTTAGAGCTGGCACCGTAGTAGATATAAAAATAGACCCAAGAGCACAAATCAAATCATCGGAAGTAATAGAAGAAAATGCAGCTGTGCATATTGTTGCAGATGTACCTGTTATAGTTTATGGTTTGAATAGACGTAGGCAAACAACCGATACTTTTATGGCTTTACCAGTCAATGTAGTTGGGACTCAATATAGAGTAATGTGCTATGATGGTGCTGATTTATTTCCAGAATTTGCAATAGTTGCCACAGAAGATAGCACTAAAGTTTCAATCACTCCCACAGTAGAAACATTTTCTGGACACGAGCCTAACTTACCATTCACAGTAATACTTAATAAAGGCGATGTTTATCAAGTTTCTGCAAAAGCATTACCTTTTTCTAATCGCCGTTGGGATTTGACTGGCTCTTTAATTGCATCTAATAAAAAAATATCTGTTTTCAGCGGACACCAATGTGCTTATGTTCCAAATAAAGATGTGATTGCCTGCAACCACTTAGTGGAGCAAATGCCTCCATTAAGCTCTTGGGGAAAGCAATATTATGTCGGCTCTCTTTTTAAACGAAAACGCTACTCAATGAGAGTGCTTGCCAATAAAGACGACACGAAAGTTTTCATTAATGCAAAATTAGTGAAAGTGCTTTCTGCTGGGGAATACTATGAGCAAGAAGCAACAGACAATTTACAAGTTAGTGCTTCCAATCCAGTGTTAGTAGCACAGTTTTCTCAAGGTTTTTCCAATGGCGATAAAATTGGCGACCCAATGATGATGCTTATTAGCCCAACTCAGCAATTCTTAACAAAATATAGATTCACAACTCCTGTGAAAGGATTTTGGGATCACTATGTAAACTTAGTTGTTCCAAGTAGTGCTATTCAAACATTGAAAATAGATGGTAGAGCTATTGATTCGAGCCGATTTAAAAAATTGGGTGAAAGCCGATACTCTATTTCTTATATAAAAGTAGATTATGGAACAAGAGAATTAAGCTGTGCAGAACCATTTGGTATGTCTATTTATGGATTTGGATACGATAAAGATCAGTATGATGCCTATGGTACTATTGGAGGACAGTCATTTATAGATTATGTAGATGCAAAAGATACTCTTGCACCTTATGTGCAATTGACTAGTAAAAACAACTTAAATACAATTACTATTCGTGAAGACAGACCATTCGATTCTGGTATTAAAGCTTTCACTGTGCTTGATAATAGTGGATTCTTATTCAATGTGCCAAGCTATGATGTTGGCTTACCTCAACTTTTTGTGGGATTGAAACTTAGCAAAGAAAATATTCCTGCTAAAGCTGTAATTAAAATGACTGACGAAGCTGGAAATAGCTGTATTTATACACTTTGTTATAACTATGACTCATTTGCAGGCAAATTTGTAATAAGCTTGAATGAAGGCGAAAAAGTAAATTGTGTGAACGACCCAGAGTTCTACTACGGTGCATACTTAATGAGAAGTTATACAAGTCATTCAGCAAATTTCACAACAGCTAATGGTTTAAAATCTTTAGGAACAACTGCTCAAGAGCAAACTCAGGACAAACAACGCTGGGGACAATTTGGAGATGCCTTTGCCTCTTCTGGTTGGATTGGAATTTTAGTAGCGAAAAGATTTAGCGCTAAAACTGTAATTTCTGCCAGAATGAGTTTAGAAACTATGAGTGGTATTTTAGAGTCGCCCGATAAAGAAATTCAGCAATATCGAAATCCAATGGGTGAACTTACTACATTCCACGAAGGTAGAAAGCTAAGCATATCGGGACTTTCCTTGAATATTGGTGCAATGTGCGAATATTACCTTAGTAAAAATTTCTATGTTTCTGCTGGACTTGAAGCGAATTTACTAACTTCTAAATCTGTTGATTATAAGCGAAATATACTATATCCAGTGGATTATTTGTACTCCAATGGTGAAAGAGAAATTGATGCAAGCAGCAATTTAGATGCACTTCGTACTTTGACTTTTGGTGGCAGTTTGGGCTTAGGTTTCACCTATCCAATTACAAATAATTTAGCTCCATTTATTGAAATCAATCAAAGATATAAATTCTCTAGCATAATCAACGATGGCAATTGGAATATTTCTAACTTATCAATTTTGCTTGGTGCTCGTTTCACAATATCGAGTAATTAATTGGCTAACAGAATCATAGCGGTATTCCAAAAGGAATTAAAATCTGAAATTAGGAATAGATATTCCATTTCTACAATTGCTCTTTTTGCTTTAACTTCTGTTTCTATTATTGTGTTCTCAGTTGGCAACGAGAAATTTAGTGATTCAATTGGTGCAGCATTTATTTGGATAATAGTTTTCTTTGGTGCTTTGACAAGTCTTGCCAAATCTTTCGTTTCGGAAGAAGAGCGTGGTACAGTACTTTTTTTGAAATCTATTTCAGATTCCACTTCAGTTTATTTCGGAAAACTATTTTACAACATTTTAATATCCTTAGGGATTACACTTTTATCAATTTTATTGCTAACCCTGTTCAACGACAAAATTGTAATACGCAATCCAGCAATATTTTGGATAACAGCTCTATTAGGCAGTTTGGCTTTTGCTTCGGCAAGCACAATTATTTCTGCAATTATTGCAAAAACAAATGCTAAAAATACACTTTTAGTAGTACTTTCTTTTCCCATACTACTGCCAAATCTTTTGCTCGGCATTGAATCCACTAAAATGGGATTAGAAGGATGGGAGTTCAAAGATTTTCAGGAGAACCTTATGTTAATGATTTCCTATATAGGACTTCTGACTACAATTAGTTATTTTCTTTTCGACCAAGTTTGGAACGATTAATTATCTCAGTTTTTGTATATGTTGGTAATCTTTTAGTGATGTCCAAACTCCACCCCATTCCCATCCACGCTTTTTCATTTCCAGAAGAATTTTAGATTTGCCATTTATAGCACCTTTTGCAGACTTGATATACTTTGCACCTTTGGGAGAAATTTTTCCACTCTTATAAACTGCAGGGTTCGTGAATGGATTAATATCAATTGCTCTGCCCCACGAATGATTAGAAGGAGTATTTTTACCAGCTACCTTGCGATAATTAAATGAGCTTGTGTTGTTTGCCTCCATAGATTTATCATCGTCCCAATCGAATGCTACAATTGGAATAGTTGATTTAATTGGGAATCGCTCTTTTCTCATTAATTCAAATAGGAATTTCACATCTTCTGCCACTTCTTTATTGACTAAAATTTGTCCTCTGTGCAATTTGCTATCAAAACCGAAATAAACCACATCTAAAAGTGTAATCGAATCTAATATTTCCTTTGGTGCTTTTGTGCCTCGCAAAGCGGAATCCAAAGTATAGTGGCAGTCTGTAATTACAAGCTGTTTGCTAGCTTTAGTTCCAGCTTGCAAATCTATTTGAGCAGCAAACAAAACACAAAATGCAAGAAAAGTTATCCAAAATCTATTCATAAGTTTCAATATTTAAAAGAAGTTTAATAAATTTGTAAAAGTTAAAAATATAAATTAAGAAATCAAAATGCAAGAAGAGAAACAAATTCAAGAAAATATTCAAGAAAAATCTGGAAGTATTGGCAAATGGCTCACTTTCCTTCCCTTTGGTATTTTTGCAATTCTATATATGACTGTTTGGGCCGATATAGAAACTACTGTGGAAGACCCTTGGTTTGCGGCAGTTAAAAAAGTAGATATTGGAGCAAGGGAAAAAGACCCTGCCATTCGCAAAGCAAAAATGGACGAAGGCGGCAATGAACTTAGAGCTTTAGTTCAGAAATACCCTAAACACGCCCGTATTCATTATTTTATGGGATTCTATTTCTCTGCAATTGGAGATTTGGATTCTACAATTTTCTATTGTAAAAATGCAATTGAAATGGGAAAAGGAGCTTTGGTAAATCAAGTTGATGGACAAGCTATGACTCTTGTTTCGCAAGTAGCTCTGGGAATTGCTTCAAAACAAATCCAAGAAAAAAAGTTTGAAGATGGAATACGTACAATTAAAAAAGCGTTGCCATATAACCCAAACGATCCTAATTTCTATTATATGCTTGGAGTTTCATTCCAAAACTTAAACGTAATGGATTCGGCTCGAGCAAATTATGAAAATTCTTTAGCTATTGACGCCAATCACAATGCAGGGAAAGAAAATTTAGCTAATCTTTACTTTATGTATGCAAACGATATGATAAACAAAGGACAAAGCCCACAAGCTGAAGAAATTCTTCGCAAAGCTATTGCATTAGCTCCAAACTTTGGGCCTGCTTATAATAGTTTGGGTGTGGCTTTGCTTAAACAAAACAAAGCTAAAGATGCTATAACATTTCTTGAAAGAGCTGTATATCTAAATCCGAAAGAAACTAATTTCAAAACAAATTTGGATTTAGCTAAAAAAACTGTAGGAGTTTAAGCAACCAATGTTGAATATAGGAATCATTGGTTGTGGCTATTGGGGCAATCATTTAGTTAGAAATTTTTATCAATCGGAACATTGGAACTTATTGCAAATAGCAGATAAAGACCAAAATCAATTAGATAAAATTAAAAAACAATTTTCGAATCTGCACACTACCACAAATGTTGATGAGCTTTTTGCTAATCCAGATATTCAAGCAATTGCTATTGCAACTCCAGTAGCCTCACATTTTGATTTAGCCAAAGGGGCATTGCTTGCCAATAAACATGTATGGCTTGAAAAACCTCTTACTTTGAACACTGCCCAAGCAGATGAATTGCTTTTATTGGCCAAAGATAGAAATCTAATTATAAATGTAGACCATACATTTATTTATACGCCAGCTATTCAAAAAATCAAAGAAATTATTGAGTCTGGAGAGCTTGGCGAAGTTATTTATTTCGATTCGATGCGTGTGAACTTAGGTTTATTTCAGCACGACGTGAATGTACTATGGGATTTAGCTCCACACGATATATCTATTTTGAATTACATCACCAATAAAAAGCCATACTCTGTGAATGCCACAGGGAAGAGTTTATACAAGTTTGGCGAGTTACAGCTAGAAGATATTGCTTTTCTAACAATAAACTTCACTGACGGCACTATAGCCCATATAAACGTCAATTGGCTATCGCCAGTAAAGATTAGAACAATCATTATTGCAGGCACAAAAAGAATGCTTGTTTTCGATGATATGCTACAAAGCGAGAAAATCAAAATCTACGACAAATCTGTAGAATTGAAAAATAAAGAAGACATCTATAATATGCTCGTGCAATATCGAAGTGGCGATATGCATAGCCCTGCTCTTAGCACAAAAGAAGCATTGAAAGAAGAAGTAGAATTATTCCATTTGGCAATAATTAATGGCAAACCCACCATTACAGATGGTGCTTCGGGAAGAGACGTTGTCCGAATCCTTGAAGCGGCAAATGAATCTTTAAAGCAAAATGGTGCGGAAGTAGTTCTATAACTACATTCCGCCCAACATTAACAATAGAATACTATCAGAACTTGTGTTTTCAAGAGCTACTGGATAAAACAAATACCATACAATTGCTTGAATAAGCATTATATCTTTGCATTTATTCCCAGCATCGTACATCCTAAATTCAGTTTCTACTACGCCACCTGGCTTTACAAACAAACCGCAAGAAAGCAAATCTTCCTCTCTCTTAGCATCATAAATTAACAGCTCCGCCAAAGGATTATTTCTATAGAAATAATTGTATTCATAGCCATTTAGCGTTAGAACAAACTTATTGCTATACAATTTTTCGCTTTTAGTATTTCCAATCAGATTGCCATCTTTAAAAATATCTAAATTTGTGTTCCAAGCGTTTTGCTTTTTAAAGCTAAATTCACTCTTTAGTAGAGGAATTTGGATTTCAACTTCGCCTTTGCTTTGGTTGATTTGCATTTCTATTAGCGAGTGCTCGCCATTTTTCAAGGCATAGCATAGCTGTTTAGCTTTTGATTTTGTTTTTACCCACAACATATTCAGTTCCTTAGATTTCACACTTTTTTAATAAAATTTAATCGAATATGAAGTAAAGAGATTTTGAACCAAATGTATATTTCAATTTCTCAAACTTAAGACTTTTACAAATACGTTTTTAGAAAAAATAAAATTTTTGAAACTTTTTTTAAAATTCTTTGTATTAATGGGTGCTAAGAATTTAAAGATTCGAGTCCCAAACAAGATTTGAATATCTTTTTCGTTAATAATTCACTCAAACGAGGTACATATTTAAAGTTCATTACTCATTTTAATTTGCTTAAAACTTTTAGGAGACTTAATTTTATGAACACACAAACACTTAAAAACACTGGTTTACTTTTCATTGGCTTATTGGCAGGAGTTTTTTTAGTAACCAGTTTCGATTCAAACTTAATTGCTGAAATCTTTGCTTCGGGCAAAGCGAAAATTGGTGCCGAAAAACCCCCTGTGGTTATGAACCAACAAATGAAGATAATCAATGACTCTTTTGTCAACGCTAGCGAAGCAGTAGTGCAATCAGTTGTTTCTATCAATGTAGAAGCTGAAGCAAAAGGAATGCAAAGTGGAGGCAATTCTCAGGAGTTAGATGAATTTTTCAAATTCTTCGGGCCTAACTTTGGTGGCAGAGCACCCAAAAAAGAAGAAGATAGCGATGAAACAGAAAAACCACGCACTATGGGAGCAGGATCGGGTGTAATTATTTCATCTGATGGATATATTGTTACAAATAACCACGTAGTCGAAAATGCTTTCGATGATGGAATTAAAGTTATCCTAGCAGACAAGAAAGAATATAAAGCAAGACTTATTGGTACTGACCCAGCTACTGATTTGGCTGTAATTAAAATTGAAGCAGTTGATTTGAAACCAGCTCATTTTGCTGATATTAATTCTGTGCGAGTTGGCGAATTCACTATTGCAGTTGGCAATCCCCTTGGTTTGAATTCCACTGTAACTTCTGGTATCGTAAGTGCAATTGGACGCGGCAGATTGGGAATGGGAGCGGCACGAAGAGGTCAATTCTCAGTAGAATATTTCATTCAAACAGATGCAGCAATCAATCCAGGAAATAGCGGTGGTGGGCTATTCGATTTGAACGGTAGTTTAATTGGTATCAATACAGCTATTGCAACTGAAACAGGTACATTTATGGGCTATGGTTTTGCCATCCCTGTTGACTTAGTGAAATCTGTAGTGGCAGACCTTATTGATAAAGGAAAAATTAACCGTGGATTTATTGGAGTCGAAATTTCTAGCATACGTGATGTGATTGAAGCAAAAGGATTTGGGCTAAATGATGTTGCTGGTGTAATCATACAAAAAGTACGCCCAGAAAGTGCTGGTAAAGAAGCTGGACTTGAAAATGGTGATGTAATATTGGAACTTGATGGCAAAAAAGTTAAAACTAGCGAAGAGCTTCAAAGCAGAATTGCAATGAATAGAGCTGGCGACAAAGTGAACCTAACAATTTGGAGAGACGGCAAAAAAATCAATAAATCTGTTACTCTTAAATCCGATAAGAACGACGATATGGCAGACAGTAAAGGCAAAGGAATTACCGGAGCTGAAGAAGATTTTAAAGATGAGCCATTGAAATTTGAAGATTTGGGCTTCTCTGTGAAACCATTAGACAAACGCACTAAAAATGAATTTGAAGTTTCAAATGGTTTATATATTTCCGAGGTAAAACGCTATGGTCCTGTGGCACAAAGAGGTCTTTCTGTTGGCGGCATTATATTAAAAGCCGACAGAAAAGAAGTACGCACAACTAACGATTTGAAAGATATAATCAACTCAAAAAATGTAGGCGATGCAGTGCTTTTGCAAGTAAAATATAAAGACGTTACCAGAATGATAGCAATTGAAATCACAAAGAAAAATGGCTAAACCAACCTAAACCAAACAAATTTAAAAGTCCGATACCCAAAAAGTATCGGACTTTTTTTTCATTTATTTCATCTTCTCGAAATGATAAATACCGCCAGAGTCTCGCCATTTGACTAAGTGGGGAGGGGTGTAGCTATCAATATTTGCTTTTAGTTCTTCATAACTTTGGAAAATAGCTATACTTTTGCCAA
>Ga0163149_10001827_pt1 | contig 26704 bp, 18 predicted proteins | sample OliLakLV19MP5G1_FD_148604 | JGI IMG/M metagenome (GOLD analysis project Ga0163149, IMG submission 148604) | Freshwater microbial mat bacterial communities from Lake Vanda, McMurdo Dry Valleys, Antarctica - Oligotrophic Lake LV.19.MP5.G1 | ecosystem: Environmental > Aquatic > Freshwater > Lake >... | reverse complement strand
CCTTTGATAAGGATATATTCTTTCGAATTTAGGTCTTCTATGTTTTTAGGCTTAGCCATATAACGTTCTCGATGCTCTATCAGGTTTAAAAATTCAAACACATACCTGCTGGTAGGTATGGACACGTGGTTTTTACACTAACAAAACCAATAAAAATCCTTTTTAAGCATGAAAATCATGATAATCTGCGTTCCATTTTGCTCAAGGCCTGCAAAATTAATCAATTTCGTTTTGTTTTTAAGGATAACTAATGTATATTTGTTAAAGCGAAAGGAATTATTTTCAAGTTCATGCAACATTTAAATAATTTCTGCGTTAAACTCAACATATTTCAATTTATTATTCACCCAAGGCGAATTAACAAAATTTGTAAAAGCCTTTAAAAACTGAAGAAACATAAGGAAACCTCTACTTTTTTATATTAATTTTTTACATAAAAAAAGGAGGCCCTATGCCAATTCAACAGTTTGTAGACGACCAAGAGCTCGTTAACCAGTACATCAAGGGTGATGAATCAGCACTATCTTTATTGATTACACGCCACAAACGTAGAATTTTCAGCTACATTATGTTAACTGTTAAAGACAGAGCATTGGCCGAAGACATTTTTCAAGACACCTTCATTAAAGTAATTAATACCTTGAAAAAAGGTAATTATAATGAAGAAGGTAAGTTTTTACCTTGGGTACTCCGTATTTCCCACAATCTAGTTATTGACACATTCAGACGAGATAAGCGTATGCCAACTATCAGCGGTGGAACAAACGATGAAGGCGAAGAGTTTGATATTTTTAGTGTGTTGGGAGTATACGATAAAACGGCTGAAGATGAGATAATACAGTCTCAGGTTCGCAAAGACATACGCAAATTAGTAGAAGCTCTACCTGCTGAACAAAGAGAGGTATTGATGATGCGTCATTATTACGATATGAGCTTTAAAGAAATATCAGAACAAACCAATGTGAGTATTAATACAGCTTTGGGACGAATGAGATATGCTTTGATTAATCTTCGTAAAATGATAGAAGAGAAGGAGTTGATAATAAGTCACTAGGTGATTAGGTTATAAAGTAAGGGCTGTTTCGAAAGAAATAGCCCTTTTTTTATGTCTTATACAATAAACCCGATTTACCTCCGTTATCTTGTCATAAACCTCTAAACAAACTGAATGAATAGAACATCTACTAAAAAAATTATTGAACCAACGAGTACCGAGATGAATGATAAACGTGATGATAGAAAAGAGTTTCCTTATGAACCAGGAAATAATGTCATCAACAACATTCTAAACTATTCAAAAGCCCTCTCCATCCGTAAAACAAAAAGCGGTGAACATTTTGAAATGGTACTAAACTAAGGTCAAAAGAATTTGAAAACGCCCTTCCGAGATATCGGAAGGGCGTTTTTTTTGCATATATTTGAGATAGAATCAGTTTTTTATTGAGCTTATATGACAAAAAGAATTTACTCTTTCTTTATTGCTTTCACTTTTTTATGCTACTTCCCCTCAGTAGCACAAATGAACTATTATGATTCTATTCTACTAGTCTCAAAAACCACAAAAACAGATACTCAAAAAGTTCGAATGTTGAATATTTTGAGTGAAGAGCTTTGGCAAGTGGGAAAATATAAACAATCCCAAACATTTGCTGAGCAAGCATTTGTTTTGGCAGATAAGAATCTTGTTACAACTAATAGTGAATCCCAACACATTTTTTTGAAAGAAAAAGCAAATGCTTGTAACAACCTTGCCATTATTAATCGGTTTTTAGGAGATTATACCCATGCTATCAAAAATCATTTTACGGCTCTTAAAATACGAGAAGAAATTGGCGACAAAAAAGGGGTGGCACGTTCTTACTTAGGTATTGGATCCATTTACAATTTTATGGGTAAAAACACTGAAGCTTTGGACTATAAGTTTAAATCTAAAAAAATAGTTGAAGAAATTAACGATTCTGCAGGAATGGCTAAGGTTTACAATCATATTGCTTATATTTTTTATGACTTGAATAAATATGATTCGGTTGATAAATACAACAACAAATCCTTAATGATATATCTGAAAAGTTTCAACATTCGTGGAATGGCTGATGTGTTTGATTTGTTTGGCTTAACATATCTAAAGAAAAAGGAGTATAAAACGGCTATTGAGAACTTTAATACTTGTTTGCAATATAGAACATTGTTGGTTTCTCAAAATGAAATTGCAGAATCCAATATTTTTTTAGGCCTGGCACATAAAGAAATTAAAGACTACAATAAATCCTATGACTATTATAAAACGGCTTTGTCGCTTGCCAAACTTATTGGTAGTAAAGAGCACCAGAAAAACGCATATAAAGGACTGTATGAGTTGGATAGCATAACAGGAAACTTCACTTCAGCATTTGCAAATCACAAGTTATATGTTACTTATCGTGATAGTTTGATAGGACAAAAGACTTCTGAAACAATTGCTCAACTTCAAGGTCAATTTGAGAATGAAAAACGGGATCAGATTAGAGCTTTGGAAGAAAAACAAAAGGAAGCCAAACGAACTTCGGAAGAAAAACAACAGAAAATAATTTTATACTCCGTTTGTGGAGGTTTATTATTGATGATGGTTTTGGCTATTGTTATTTACAGAGGCTCCAAACAAAAGCAAAAAGCAAATATCGAACTACTGGCTAAAAATGAAATTATTGAGCAACAAAAGCATACAGTTGAGGAAAAGCAAAAAGAAATCATCGATAGCATTAAATATGCTAAGCGTATTCAAAATTCATTGTTGCCTACCGAGAAGTACATTGATAAATCATTTAAACGTCTAAAGGATTAATGAAATTATTATTATCGAGCATCTGCCTCCTTTTTGGAGGAATTGCTGCATACAATATTGTGAATAGTTAAGCATATTATGATAAAGAGAAAATTAGTATTGGTCGCGTTTTTTATTTTTTCATTCACTTCCTATGGTGTTGCAATTACAGATACTACAAAGTTTGTTAAGTTGTTTAATAGCTATCCTATTAGCAGTGATATTGGCTCTAAAAGAGAATTTATTAGAGAAATATTTGATAGTCTTAGGTCAAATGGAAATACCGAAGAAACTTACTATTTCCTAAAAACAGCAATCAATTATTTTAAAAAGAAAAACGAAACACTTACCGAAGCTGTGTCTATAAACTCTTTGGGGTTGTTTTATAATAACATAGGCAAGTATAACGATGCTATACAGACCTTTTCGAAAGGAATAAATTTGCTGGAGAAATATAAAGCGAAAAACGAAAATATTGACGAGGTACATTCTGTTTTATATCTGTTGTATTTGAATTATGGCAATACTTTTTATTTTTTGGATGAACCCAGCAAGGCTCTTGTGTTTTATAAGAAAGCCTATGCTGAAATAAAAAGCAAGAAGAAATACGATAGAAGCGACAGTCTTAAAATTGCACAAGTGTTTAATAATTTTGGTATTACTTATAGCCAAAAAAATGATAACGAAACAGGAATGTATTATTTCAATAAAGCTTTAAAAATGAATGAGCAATTGAAAGATACTTCTCGTATTGCTAATGTTTTAAGCAACTTGGCAAGTTTGCATTCTACTAACAAAGAAATTGATAGTGCTTTAGCGAAGTATTTTATTGTAAAAAGTATATATGAAAAAGAAAACAATAAAACAGATATTGCATTTATTAATGGTCAAATAGCTTCTGTTTATTTGAATAGTGGTTCACCTAAAAAGGGGTTGCCTTATGCCTTGGTTGCTCTTTCTAATTGTGATACCAATACTTTTTCTCATGAACTTGTTGAAACATACAATGTTTTAAACAATATTTACGGAGAATTGAAAGATTATAAAAATGAGATTAGATATTTGAAGTTATATATTGCTGTCTCCGATTCTGTAAACAAAGAGGAAACGGTAAATGAAATTAATAGAAAAGAAATGTTAGTGAACTTTAATGCATTGCATGTAACTGATAGTGTTAAAACGGCAGAGGAGTTGAAGCGGAAAGATTTGAATATTCAAGCAAACAGACGCCAAAGCTTTTTTTTAGTAATAGTGCTCATTCTAACATTTGTTGCTTTGGGGTTGATTTATTCTCGTTTTAAACTCACCAAAAAACAAAAAAATATAATTGAAGCTCAAAAGAAATTTGTGGATGAAAAAAATAAAGAAATCACTGATAGCATAAGATATGCTAAACGGATACAAACATCTTTATTGCCTACCGAAAAATATATTGATAAAAATTTAAAACGACTAAACAATGAATAAAAAGATGAAAACAAAAATTCTTTTATTATTTATTGTTATAGCCTCTGCTTTAAATGCACAGGTTAGTCCCGCTACAAATACTATTAGTTTGGATGTCAGTACAGCCCCTCAGAATGCAGTATTCAATTATGATTCTTGTTTTACTATTGGTGATGAAATAGGAATTGGAAGTGTTGGGATGTTTCAGAATTGGACCAATATTGAAACAGCTACAGGAGTTTTTGATCTTTTTCTTTTCGACATTGCTAATTACTATTATCCTTTGCATGGAATGCCAGTTGATTTAACCATTGCGCCTATAGCAACCAATCAGCTGGAAGTACCGTCCGACTTAACGGCTGTTGCTTTTGACAGTCCGACTATGATCAATCGTTTTAATGCTTTGTTGGATAGTATTCAGATTCACATTCCAAGTGTTACGCTTGCATCGTTGGTGATAGGTTCGGAGCATGATATTTATATTGGTTCTAATGCAACACTTTGGAATCAATACACTACTTTTTATAACAGTGTTTCTGCACATGCAAAAGTGCTGTGGCCTGGATTAAAAGTAGCTACTGAGTTAACCTTTGCTGGTATAGCCAATTATAATTCCTTTGCACAAGCATTAAACACTAGTAGCGACTACATTGGGGTTTCACATTATCCACTTAACAACGATTTTACAGTAAAACCAATTTCTGTTCTGTGGGATGATTTTGATACACTTGTAAACTTATATCCTTCCAAACCAATTTGCTTTTATCAATACGGTTATCCTTCAAGTACTTCCTGTAACAGTTCCGATGCATTGCAAAAGCAATTTATTACGGAGACATTTAATGTATGGGATGTGTATGCTACTAATGTGCGTATGATCGATTTTACTTGGTTACATGATCTAGATACGGCTATGGTTAATTATTACGGAACGTATTACGGAATAACAGATACGGTGTTTCTTGAATTTCTTCGCACCTTGGGTTTTCGTAACTGGAATGGGAATGGAAGTGATAAGCCTGCATTGGTCGAATTGAGATGTCAAGCAAAAGCGCATGGATTTAATGCGTTACCGATTGTTTGTAATGTTGGAATAGAAGAAACATCTTTTGAAGAAAATTCTTTTTATTTTTATCCTAATCCTGTAGCGCAAACACTTTCAATCGTGCTTAAAAACATTGGTAGTAAAGAAACAGTTCAGATTTACAATTCAATGGGAATGCTTATGAAAGAAATGGTGCTGACACAATCTACTCAAATTGATGTGGGTTCTTTGGCAGGCGGACTCTATTTTATTTGTGAAAAGAATCATCTGCAAAACGGTCAAAAATTCATAAAAGAATAATGGATTTTAAATTTCATTTTAATAGAACCTAGTTGGGGTTTATTGGTATAGGCCTTGATGAAGTTTTGTGAAAAAGAAGAAATACTAAAAAGTAAAAATGTGATGAGGGTAGCGAAAAAATGTTTCATAATAAAGTAGTAGTTTTAGAATTATATTATTTGAGAAGCGAAATGATGCGATAAGGTTGCACATGTTAGACAACGATTTGGAAGTTTCAGTAAACGTCAGTTTTTGACGAAGATTTAACGATTTATATTTCGATCAACCAGCGGCAGATGCATTTGAATGTTCAAAAATGATGACTTTTGACGAGAACAACAGTTTGCTTTCTGAGCTGAAAAAGGAATAGTGTTTTTTATTTAGTTGCCAAATAATATTCCAATTCAGGACATTGGTATTTTCTGAAAACACTTGTTTGTGAATATTTTCTGTAAAGAGCAAATGTTTCCTTCTCAGGAATAAAATTAGGAGCCTTCGTTTCATAAGGCAGCTGATTGACATCAAAATCGTAGGCTGCTTCATTACAACAGTAGATCATTAAGCTAGCCATGGCTTTTTCTTCATTGTTGATAGCGTATTTTAAAGCAGATTTATAATACTTTTTAGCAAGAGCACATTTGTAATAATTTTTTTGTTGCATTTTAGTTCGTTTTTCGAACATGCCTCCAAATAAGTAATCATTGGAGAATGAATAATCTTCATCGGTTCCTTTTCCATAGTTGGTCATCATCCAGGAATTGCCCCAGTATGAACAGTTGAAATAGGCGTGTCCTACTTTTATATAATTCCCTCCTTTTTTCGCATCATTTGTATCTGCTTCAGCAAGCAATGATCGTATTTCTTTTATAAAAGTTAGTTTATTGAATTCGTAATTGTAGTTTCGCTTATATGCATACGACAATACTTTTGGAAGAAAAGGATCTTCATTCAAATAATCTTTAAACTCATAATGTGTATTCCAGTAATTTTTAGGAATCTCAGCCAATGTTTTTTCGGTCAGTTCTAAATTGTCATCTCTGAATGCAATGGTGGCTTTTAAATCTTTTAAAGCATTTATATTGGAAAAGTGTTTCTCTCGAATGTATCTTTCAAAAGGTGTTGGCATTTTTGATGTTACCATCAGCATCAACTCGTCAATATCCGTTGTTTTTGCATACCTGTCGAAATAGGCGAGTGGCCAATAGTAATCTTCAAAGAAGTATTGATAGTCATCATATCCCCAATCTTCATTCTTAGTTTCATAAGAACTTTTGTACTGCTCCGATTTAAGAAATAGCAAACCGGAGATAGCAATTCTGTTTTGCTTTTGATACTCTTTGCTAAGGATTCTAGTTAAAGAATAAAGACTTTTATAAACATCGTAATCTAGTTTAGCATTTTTCTCTAATTGAATGAGATTGTTAACCAGCTTTTCTTTTGTAGTTTCAGCATTGATATCTTCTGATTTTATTGTGATCAATGCCAGTTGAATGTTTTTTTGTCTAAGAATGGATACTGGTGCATTTTTTTTGACTGCGCTTAAAAAGAGCTTCCCTGTTTCATTCTCATCATTAATGAAACATAAATGAGCAATGGCAACAGACAAAAGATCTTTGAGGTCTCCTGCTTTTGTTTTTTTATGACAATCGATCAAAAATCTCTTTAATTCTTTCGAATATGCTTTGTCTATTTTCGCATTTATTTTTTTTGTTTGCTCAAAATCAGTATACCATTCTTCACCTATTTGTACGGAAGGTCCATATTCCGTTAGCATTGGTGTAAATATCCAATCTTCCACTTTATTAATTTCTCTCATTACCAATGCGCCAAAATAATGATCGGAAGGTTTGTAGTTAAATATTTCTTTCAATTTTGGCAATGCCTTTCCGGGATTTCTCAAACACGCCATCGTTAAAATCACACTTCGTTCGTGATCATCTTTTGCTAACAGTAAGGTTCTTTCTACCATGCTTGGTTTTTTATTGAACCATTGCATGCAGACGTATTTTTTTTCTTCACATTGATCGAACACCTGACTGTATAAATAATTGGCTTGAATCGTATCGCCAACTTTGTCGGTGGCAAGTGCTTTGTATAGCAAGGCCCATGGCTGTAAAATGGTTTCTTCTTCTTTATCTGAAAAGTGAGTGTCATATAATTTACAGGCTTCGCCCAAATCATTCAGATAATAACTGATTTTTATAAACTGAAAGGCATAACGTTTTATTAAAAAAACGTCTTTCAATGTTTTTAGTTTTTCTTTAAGCAAAGAATAGTCATGTTCAATCTTTACTGTAAATCCGTAATGCCAGCTGTTCAGATCCACCCAACTTTCCCATTTTCCGTCCGATTGAAAATTACAGTATTCAAGTTCTTTAGAAAACTGAAGGTAAGTAAGGAGCTCCTTGTTCTTAGGAAGTATCAGTTTTTCAATAAAAGTATTGCCACCGAAATTCTTTTTTAATTCATTCTTTTCACAGGATATTTCAAATGCTTCGGGCGAAGTGTTATAAAGTATTAAATAGATGTCATTCATTTTCACACCTGTTCCCAACTTCGTTTGCCATTCTTTGCAGTTTTTGTAACGGTCGATCTTTGCATCATCCGAAGATGTTGTATTGTAGAAATCTGCAGAATAATAGAAAGGACGGAATCCTTCCATATTTGTAAGCTCTGCTCTGAAAAATGCGAGCCTTGTAGTTTCTGAATTCTCATACCAACCACAGCCATAACCGAGAGTCGTTTTGAGGACGAGTAAACTAATGCTCAAAAAACTGATAATATTTTTTAATGTTTTCAATACCGTAGGTGTTTATATAAGTTGTATCCCAGGAAAACAGTGTTATTCTGCTATCATTATCTAATTCTAATTTATCACTCAAAAATTCAGAAATGTCATTTAATTCTGCACTTGTTAATTGTTCAATGCGTAACTCGTCACCATAACGAATGAGTGTATTGCCAATAATTTGGTCGGTTTTAAATTTAAACAAGTTATCTTTTAATTTCTGATAATTTACGGTGTCGTTTTCATAATCGGAAATGTTAACATTTGAGATCATTCCTTTGAATGAACCGTTCCGGAAGATAACCGCTGAATTGAAAATTGGCAATGCAACATCTAAGGCAATCGGATAATCGTCTCCTTTTATGTACTTTTTAAGTTCATCCAAAGAACAAATGGAATTTTTGATGTTATATTGTGACGGGCTGTTTAAATTATAGCACATCAACAAACATTTTTTAACAGGAGGAACACCAGATGTCTCTCTGTCTTTGTATTGCCACAATCTTAATGTAGCAGAAACGGCATGTTTTGTGCTGAACTCCTGTAAGTTTTTTAAAAATAAAAAGTAGTTCGCTTTCGTTTTTTCTGTCCAGTCGCAATCAATAACGATCTCTGAGATTTTCTTTTCAAACGCTATCAGGCTAAATGTTTCTACGGAATCTTTAACTCTTTTCAGACTGTCTTTATTGATCTTCATGTCACGAAAATTATATTCTTCGTACTTGTTGCTTTCATGATCTTTATATCTTTCAGCTTGTTCAGCTAAAACAGCTTCGATTCGTGACTTCACTCTCCCGGCTAATTCATTTAGCTGTTGTTCGCTTGCATTCTCCATTACAGTGTTTGTGATGTAGACGCAAGGAGTGAAGCTGATGTTTTTTAATTCCGTATTATACCAATACGTATTAATTGTTCCGACCGGCAGTGCTTCTTTTTCGTAGGGATTCCAATCGACATCAAAGAAGCGGATGTATAAATGATTAACTCCCATTTGCTTCATCATACTGTTTTCCTGTGCTGAGAGCTCAAAGGATGTTTTCCAATAACAGAAAGAGCGGTTTGGGTTTTCTTTTTTTTGATCGCAGCTGAAAAGTATTACCATTAACAGGCAGTATACTGCTAGGAGAGCGGGCGAAAGTCTTGACGTATTCATTATTGTCCCTTGTTATTTCAACAAATCAACAATTCTCTTAATTGCTTCTTGATTTTCAGGAAGGTTAATAGAAGCAAACACTTTCTTTTTTTCTTTGTTGGTTAAGTGCCAACTCAAGGAAATTCTGTCATTTAATTCGTTTCTCAATTGTAGATCAACAACGTCAATTTGTGATTTACACCACAGATCAGCCATTTGAATTTGTTGGTTTTGGTTATAATCCTGTACTTCAAAAAGATGTCCATAGAAACTTCCCATTGGTCGAGTTAAGGCTTGCATCAGTGTTTGAGAAGGATTTTCATCAATAGGAACATTTTTATGTCTGTCGCGTATTTGAATAATAACAATACCACTTGTGTTTTCTGCAATCCAATCGTTAAATGCTTTTATAAAACGTAAGCTGGTTTCCATTCCATAATTATCTCTTAAGCCTGCATCCATAATTTCGATGCGTGGTTCACTTGGTAGAGACACAACCGGAGAAATGTAAGGGAAGGTAGCACTCATGCGCAATACGCTGGTGAATTTTGTTTGTTCGGCACTTTGTTTTTGGAAAAAACGGGAATATTCAATCGCATCGAATAATTTATTGAATTGAGTTTTTTCTGTTTTTGCATTTTGTGTTAAATAAGAAATGCCTTGCGGAGAAATCAGCATTTTTCTTCCATCATTTACAATGGAAGGTGCAAATACCATCATGGGAATATATGCTTCTGTTTCAGGTTTTTTATAGGCGACTAATCGTTTGTCGAAAACGCCTGATGTGTTCTCATTTAATTTTTGTTCGAAAGCAGAACCTCTGTCGAAAGAATATTTATGATCATCTACGGTAAAGCTTTTAAGAGGAAATAGCCATTCACTTGTAGCTATTGTAAATGCAATAGGATTTAAGATATCCTTTGACATTTTATTACAATATATTTTATCGTATGCGGAGGGTATTTTATTTGTCTGTTTTAATAGAGATAACTCTCTGAAATAAGCTGCTCCAATCATTCCTCCGGATGAACCTGTAATGAGTTGTGTTTGACTCATTAGTTTGCCTTGTAGCATACTATCAGCCATTTGCAAAGTGTATAATGTCCAAAGTGATGAACGTATGCCACCGCCACTTACATTTATTAAGACAAGTTTTGGTTTTTTTGTTGGGTTAGACAGGTCCGTGTTTTTTACTTTCCATTTATTTAAAATATTGAGCGTAGCATTAATGTCAGCAGTGAGATTGTCGTAATTTTTATCAATTGCTTTAAAATTGTCATAATTGTAAATCGCTTTTTCGGTATTGTAATTTAATCCATAAGCTCTGTTTTGAATAGATAAAAAATCAAGTTTATGAAGCGAGTTGAAAGCAATTAAAAAGACAAAAAACAATATTGTTGACCAGCCTCTGAACCAGGTGTAGAATGAGCTGAAGAGCATAATAAACATGGTGAATAGTAAAAACAAACTTGCACTCGCAGGAATTTCAAAAACAGAAGCTTTTGAAAATATTCCGAGTAGGATTAAACTGACAATGGAAAGAATTTGAAAAACGGAAGCTGCTTTATGGTTCTGTTTTAATACAGCTTTCAACATTTCTTTTTTGTAGTGACGAACAGAACGGACGAGTCGTCTATGGAAAACACCGTTCATATAAGTCTCAACATACCAATCACGGGATTCTTTGATTAAGTGAGGATTCCGTTCGCCTGAATGTTCTTTGCCTTTAAAGTCTTTATTTGTCAGCGGTTCTACAATCTGAATTCCATATAATTTGGTGATGTCTTTATTTGTCCGGAAGAAATAGGTGAAAGCCATGAATAGGAAAAATAAATTCCCTAAAATGAAAGAGGTCAGGAACCAAAGGATGTGGACAGTAGAATAGTTGCCTTCGCTTCTTAAGAAAAAGAAAATTTTAAAACAATAAAGCAATGTAAATGCTAAAGGAAATAAAAAATTATTCAGACAATATTTCATAAATGGATTTCGCAGAGTTGCTAAAAAAGGAAAGCGGAAACCATTTTTAATATAGCTGGCAATGTTGTAAGCCATAATAAATCCGCCACAAGCAAAGCCTGTGATGAAGTAGGAGTAAAAACTCATTTTATCAAAATATTCCGGACCCCAGAATAAATAAGCAACACCATAACGCGGGGCAACACTGTTGGTGATAATTCCAAAAAATATCAACCAAAAAATTAAGAGTAATTGATTTTTTTTAAAGTCGAGAAGAAGTAACCTGAATGCAAACGAATAAAAGAATCTCCGGAAAGTGGTGTGTTTCCGTATTTTCATTCTTATTCGAGTAATGAGTAGCATAGGATTGTATGTGGTTCTTATTTATTCGTTATTGAAAATATTGTCATTTCGAGCTTGTCGAGAAACTTACGATAAGCAATCTCGTTCTTCAAAATTGAGTCGCATCTAAATGTCATTTCGGTTGTTAGTTGGCCTTTTGCTTCGAAAGGTTTCTCGATAAGCTCGAAATGACATCCTGCTTTTATTCGGTGTCAATAATTTGAACTTTACTCTTTGAAAATTTAACTAAATCGTCCCAGTTTTCAGAAATCAGTGCTTCTTTCTTTTTTCTGCTCCAATCTTTTATCTTCTTTTCCCACTTTATTGCTTCCAATGGATCGATGAAATTTATATGGTACATTAATTCTAATGGTCTGCGGGTAAATGTGTAACAATTTTTATTAATACCTTGATGATGTTCTTCTAATCTTCTTTCTAAATTATTCGTTACTCCTGTGTAATATTTTTTATCGGAACATTTTAAAATGTAAACGTAAAAATTCATATTTGTTTCTTAGTTTATTGTTTCGAGTTTGTTGAAACGTTGTTAATTATCAGCTCTGTTTTATTGTCATTTCGAGCTTGTCGAGAAACTTACGATAAGCAATCTCGTTCTTCAAAATTGAGTCGCATCTAAATGTCATTTCGGTTGTTAGTTGGCCTTTTGCTTCGAAAGGTTTCTCGACAAGCTCGAAATGACATTTTATATGTCAAAATCGCTATAGAAATCCTAAATTTTCCCATTCACGATCTTCAATATCTCAGCCTCTAAAGCATTTGTTTTAGCTTCTAATACGTTGCCTTCAGCAATTAGTTTCTCTGCAAAGGCTTTATCTGTCAATCCTGCAGCATTTATTTTCACATTTAAGAAAGCGCCCATGACAGCCGAACGAGCGCAAAGTGCACCCACACCTGCATCTGTAACAGAATTAGGGTTTCCTATTTCAGCCATTGCTTTAATTACTTCCATTGAATCGTAGCACAAGTGCATTACTTTGAAAGGTACTTCTGTGGCATATTTGGTTGCATCCTGTATGGCTTGTGTTCTTGATTTTTTCTCTTCGTCTGTAACTTTAGGCAATCCAAAGGCAGCCATAATCTTATTAAAGGCATTTGTGTCCTCATCCACCAGTTTCAAAAGTTCATTTTTGTAGTTCTGTCCTTTTTCTGCCCAGTCCGAAAACTCTTTCCACCGCTCATCCCAACCTGGTTTGTGAGAAGATAAATTGGCAACCATCGTTCCCAACGAAATTCCCAAGGCGCCAATGTATGCAGATATGGAGCCGCCACCTGGAGCCGGACTTTCACTCGCTGTTTCATCAGCAAATGCTACCAGATCCATTTTAATTAGACGTGCTTTGGATACATCCTTTAAAAGATATTCAATGATTCGTTCTTCTGGTTTGAATGGAGAAAGTTCATCCAAGCCAAGCGACTTTACAGCAATTTTGATCAATTCTTTTTCAGAAACTCCAGTCGAGCGATTTTGTTTTTCCAGAAAATATTTCCCCGCATCCAACATCGATTTCAAAGGAACTAATCCTACAAGTTCTGAGCCTGTCACTCTGATTCCGCGCTCCGTAGCTTTGTTGCAGACTTCATCAAATGCTTTGTGTACCGAAGTGACATTGATATTAGTCAAATTCATGGAAATTTGAGCAATTCCATATTCCTCAATGTACCAACCAATTGCTTTTACCGATTTTAATGAACCCGGAATATTCACCGGATTTCCTTTTTCATCTGTAACAATTTTTCCTGTAACGGGATTGCCTTCTCGTTTTACTCTTCCTGCTTCACGCACATCAAATGCAATGGAGTTTGCTCTGCGGGTAGAAGTAGTATTTAAATTCACATTGTAAGCGACTAAAAAATCACGAGCTCCAATTACGGTAGAACCTGATTTTATTGAATGTTCAGCCAGACCGAAATCGGGTTTCCATTCAGGTAGTTTTATTTTTTTGAAAAAGCCTTCGTATTCTCCAGAACGAATCACCGATAAATTGTTTCTTTTTTTATCTGCCTGAGCAGCTTCATATAAATAAACAGGAATGCTCAATTCTTTTCCAACACGCGCTCCTAATTTTTTTGCGAACTCAGCTGTTTCTTCCATAGTAATTCCTGCAATGGGAATAAGCGGACAAACATCTGTAGCGCCCATACGAGGATGTTCGCCTTTGTGTTTGCTCATATCAATTAATTCACCCGCTTTTTTGATAGCAAGAAATGCAGCTTCAATCACAGCTTCCGGATTGCCCACAAATGTCACAACTGTTCTGTTGGTTGCCTTACCCGGATCAACGTTCAGTAACTTTATTCCTTCAACAGATTCAATTTCATTGGTGATCTGTTTGATGATGTTCATGTCGTGTCCTTCAGAGAAATTCGGAACACATTCTATAAGTTGGTTCATTAGTTCAATAGTTTATTAGTTCATTAGTATGCTGTGTGCAGGCTTTAATTGTTTCGCTTTTTTAGAACGTCATTGCGAGTCCCGCATTTTCGCGGGATGTGGCAATCTCTCACCAATGGTGGCTATTCTCCTCATCGTGAAAGATTGCCAGATCCCGCCCCGAATGCTCGGGTCGTGACTCGCAATGACGGTTCTTATTTTGTTTGTTTTTTATTTGTCTATTGTCTACTGTTTACTGTCAATAATCTTCCCATTTAAAATCACACTTTCCACCAAATTACTCCCAAACGAATATGGAATAAAAGCATAGCTCGGAATTTCTTTTGTAATAAATACATTCGCTTGTTTTCCAATAGCAATACTTCCATGTGTTGTACTCAAATTCATTGCATAAGCCGAATTGATGGTTGCTGCATTTAGCGCTTCTTCCGGAGTCATTTTGTATTGAATGCAGGCAATGGATAGCATTAAATTCATATTTCCACTCGGACTGCTTCCTGGATTAAAATCACTTGCTATTGCAATTGGTAATCCTGCATCCATCATTTTGCGAGCAGGAGGAAATTGTAAACTCAAAAAGAAAGCAGCACCTGGTAAAATGGTTGCCATTGTTTTTGAATTTTTTAATGCTTCAATTTCTTTGTCGCCCACAAATTCCAAATGGTCAACACTGATTGCACCTACTTCAACACCGGCTAACACACCGCCAAAATTGCTCAATTGCTCAGCATGTACTTTTGGAGTCATGCCGAATTTTTTTGCTGCTGTTAATATTTCAATCGTTTCTTCTTTTGTAAAATAATTCTGTTCGCAAAATACATCACAATAATCTGCCAATTTTTCTTCGGCAATTTTCGGCATCATTTCGTTTATCAGCAGATCAATATACTTTCGTTTATCATTTTTGTATTCTGTTGGAACAGCATGTGCACCAAGGAATGTAGCTTTTATTGTTAAAGGAGAAAGTGTTTTTAATTTCTTGATGACACGAAGCATTTTTAATTCTGCTTCTGTGCTTAATCCGTATCCGCTTTTAATTTCCACCGCTCCTGTTCCCTGTAACATAATTTCGTTTAGTCGCTTTAAAGTACTTTCAATCAGTTCTTCTTCGGAGGCTTCTTGTAATTTTTTTGCAGAATTTAAAATGCCTCCACCGCGTTCAAATATTTGTTCGTAGGTCAATCCGTTTATTCTATCAACAAATTCTCCTTCGCGACTACCGGCATAAACAATATGTGTATGACTATCGCAATAACTAGGCATTACAATTTTATCAGAAGCATCAATGATTGTCAAATTGGTCCAATCCGAAATTCCTTCCCAGTCATCCATTTTTCCAAAACCTGCAATTTTATCATTTTCAATTGCTAGCCAAGCATTATGAATACTATTCAATTTTTTCATTTCTGCACCCGAAACTTTTAGCTTCGGTTCACCCTCTACTTGAACTAACTGTTTTATATTTTTAATCAGAATTTTCATTGACATTAATTAATGCTGAAAGATACTAAATAGACAAGTATCTTCATTTATTTTCTCTTAAAAGGGCAACCTTTTTATTACTTCTGCGTCTTACATATAAAACCTACTAATTCTTAATTTCTTACTATGGCATAAAATTACATTTTGATTATTAATTAAACCCTAAAATGTAATGCTATGAAGAAAAGAAGAATCCTGTTTCCTCTGTTTGCAATAGTTGTAAGCGCGAGTGCCCAAGAAGGAACCGATTTTAGTCCTAAATCAGACACCGTTCCACAATTCAAAAAAAACGAAATAAGTATCAATACCGCGCCAATTTTCCGGGCATTATTAAATGGCGGTTCAGCTCAAGCCACCCGATTTTCTGCAACTTATAAAAGAAATTTGACTAGCAAATCAGCATTCCGTTTTTCCATTATAGCTGATATGATGAATCAAAATTCCTATCATCCTAATCCTTGGAACGAAGTCATCATCCTACAAACTGATAGTGTATTAATAAAGCAAACAACTGTTAGCCCTTCTTATGTTAGTCCGCATGTAAACATTGGTTATGAGCGGCTTTTTGGAAAGAATAAACTAAAATGGTTTTACGGAACTGATTTGACTTTAGGCTATTCTAAAAGTGAATCCTATAAACAAAACAAAACGCTTGTCAGAGATACCGCAGTTGGTCCGAATGCCTGGGTGGAAGTTATGGATACTCAAGCAGATATTGTTTATAAAACAAAAACGAAAGCTTTTTCAGTTGGCATCAGCCCGTTCTTTGGTGCAAAATATCCTCTTTCAAAACGTTTTTCTATTTCAGCGCAAGTAGCGGTGGACCTGGTATTTCAAAAGAGTCAAGTTGTAGAAACCAAAGGAGCTACAACAAGAAAATTTACTTATTCTACATTTGATTTTAATCAGAATACAGGAATTGTGAACGACATCTCTTTGATTTATAAATTTTAGTCTTATCGAAAGAATTGAGAAGGTTGCTTTTTTTTATACAGAAAGCAACCTTTTCTATTTATTTGTACTCTACCATATAGATAAACCTTAAACCCACTAAACGACTCACCCTTATGAAAAAAATTAGTACTCTCCTCAGTTCAGTTTTTATTGCTCAGCTTATGGTTGCTCAATGTGTTATGACAGGCAGCGCAACTGCTGGACCATGTGTTTCAACAACAAATACCTATTCTGTTTTCGGTTTTGTGGGTTATGTGAATCCACCAACTACAGGAACTCTTTTAATTACCAGCAGTTGTGGTGGAACTCCAGTAATACTAATGCCACCTTTTTCTGGCTCCTCAAGTTTTTCAATTCCCGGTTTACCCGCTAATGGAGCTAATTGTACCGTGATGTTTTCCTTTTCGGATCTACCAACGTGTATTTATACTGCAATGTATACTGCTCCAGCAGCTTGTGGCGCAACAGGAGTGGCAGAAAACACATTTTTAACAAACTTGTCTATTGCTCCAAATCCATCGACAGGCTCCTTTAATTTAACATTCGATCAAACGCAAGTGCAAACGATTTCTATTGAAGTTGTTGATGTTTTGGGTAGAGTCGTGTTGAGTCAAACGCTTCCTAAATTTTCAGGAATTTATGACAAAAAGCTAGATTTAACTACTTATAACAAAGGTGTTTATTTTGTTAGAATAACAGGTGAAAAGAACACGGAAATTCGTAAAATAATTTATTACTAAATCTTAGTTTGGTTGAGCTTTTTGCTTTTCCAAACCCTTTAATAACAACATTTATGCAAAAACGAGGCATCCTTTTATAAGGATGCCTTTTTTGTGTCAATTATGAACCATAAATTTGCATTATTTGTCGTAAATTAGCGCTTAAAATTAGTTGTATGAAGAGCGTTTTTGTTTTATTGATAGCCACATTTTCCTTACTTACTTTCAATTTAAAAGCACAAGATAGTTGCATTACCGCATTTCCATTTTGTACGGGAAGTGTTTACGACTGGGATTCACCTACTGGAATTGCAGCACCTTCTGGTCCGGATTACGGTTGTCTCGGCAGTGTTGCAAACCCGATTTGGTTTTCTTTTCAAGTAACAACAGCTGGACCGATTACAATTACTGGTTCAGGATTAGATTTTGCTACAACACCAGCTCCTATTGATATTGACTTCATTTATTGGGGGCCATATACTTCTTTAACCGGTGTTTGTTACACCCAGTTAGATGCTTCACATATTGCTGGTTGTGATTATTCAGGAAGTAATTTGATTAATATTTCTATTCCATCTGCTGTTGCAGGTAATTTTTATATTGCAATGATTTCTAATTATTCGGATGACCCAGGAAATATCAATTACTCCCAAACAGGAGGATTGGGAGCAGCAAATTGCGGATCAGCTTGTACATTTAATACCTTAACGACATTTCCTACAGTATGCGATTCTATTGATAACACATACGATGTTACTGGCTCAATTAATTTCTTATATCCTCCAACAACTGGAATACTTACTATTTTTGGAAGTTGTGGTGGCTCTCAAACATTTACGGCACCTTTCATTAGTCCTATAAACTATTCTTTAAATAATCTTTCATCCAATGGTGCTTCTTGTGTTGTTGCTGCTGCCTTTTCGGATGATGGGTCTTGTAGCATTAATAAATTTTATGCAGCACCCGCAACCTGTAATTTTACTTCAGTAGGAGAATTTTCAACTGATTTGGGATTAACTATTTCCCCAAATCCTTCCAATGGCTTGTTTGAACTAAATTATAATTCGAATGATCAATATGGTACAATTTCTATCACTGATATTGCAGGTAGAAATGTATATACCGAAAAAGTTTTTAAAGTAGCAGGCTCTTACAAAAAGCAAATTGATTTATCATCGATAAAAAAAGGGTTTTATTTTGTTGCAGTTGAGGGAGAAAGTGGCAGCGCAGTTAAAAAAATAATTTTGAATTAAAATTTATGGCAGGCAATTCTTTCGGAAAATTATTTACATTAACCACTTTTGGCGAGTCGCATGGCATTGCCTTGGGTGGTATTTTGGATGGCTGTCCAGCTGGTATTCAAATCGACCTTGATTTTATTCAATCCGAATTGGACAGAAGACGCCCGGGACAGTCTCATATTGTTACTCAACGTAAAGAAAGCGATACAGTAGAATTTCTTTCAGGAATCTATGAAGGTAAAACGATGGGAACACCTATCGGCTTTATTATTCGTAACGAAAATCAAAAATCAAAAGATTACGAGCACAATGAAGATGTATATCGTCCTTCTCATGCGGATTATACCTATGATGCAAAATATGGAATGCGTGATTATCGCGGAGGCGGAAGATCATCTGCACGTGAAACAGTTAGTCGAGTTGTTGGGGGTGCAATTGCGAAATTGATTTTAAAACAACATGGAATAACCATTCAAGCTTATACTTCTCAAGTAGGTGATATTAAACTTTTGAAAGATTACCACGACTTGGATCTTTTTACAATTGATTCTAATATAGTACGCTGTCCGGATGCTTTAATAGCAGATACTATGATTCAAAAAATTGAGCAAGTTCGTAAGTCAGGTGATACAATTGGAGGGATTATTTCCTGTGTCATCAAAGGAACACCTGTTGGATTAGGTGAACCTGTATTTGATAAATTGCATGCAGATATTGGCAAAGCAATGTTAAGTATAAATGCAGTAAAAGGTTTTGAATACGGAAGTGGTTTCGATGGTGTGAAGATGAATGGTTCAACTCATAATGATCAGTTTCTAGTCGAAAAAGGGAAAGTACATACCCAGACAAATCACTCAGGCGGAATACAGGGCGGAATTAGTAATGGTGAAGATATTTATTTTAGAGTCGCTTTCAAGCCGGTAGCAACTATTATGCAAAAACAAAATACAGTCAATTCAAAAGGAGAAGCAGTGGAAATGATGGGAAAAGGAAGGCATGATCCTTGTGTATTGCCCCGTGCTGTTCCAATTGTAGAAGCAATGGCAGCATTGGTTTTGGTTGATCATTTACTTAGAAATAAAAGTGCTAAATTCTAATAATGAAATAGGCAATTGAGCAGTAGAGGCAGTTGGCAAAAAAAGATACAATTAAATGCCAGTCAGTTCGAGCGGAGTCGAGAACAAGGGAGTTGAGAGGCCAAATCAAATAAGTAGACAAAAAAGCAATCGGCAAATAAAAAAGAAAAAATAAACAACAAAAAAATCCGCGAAAATCCGCGTAATCAGCGAGCAAAAACCGAACAACCATGACAAACGAAACACCGAAAAAGAAAAAAAGTTTATTAAGAAGAATCTTAAAATGGACAGGAATTACATTTTTGTTATTAATCATCTTGATTATAGCAGCTCCCTTTTTATTTAAAAAGCAAATTGTGCAGTTTGTAAAAGATACAGCCAATAAAGAATTGAATGCCAAAGTAAATTTTGGTGAATTCGATTTAACATTGCTGAGTACTTTTCCTGATTTTACACTTTCAGTGGATAGCGTTAGTGTTGCAAACATTGGAGATTTTGAAGGTGATACTTTATTGTATGCTAAAAACCTCACTATTGGTTTAAACCTTATGAGCGTTATCAATGGCGATAAATATGAGATTCATACAATCTCAATTGATCAACCTCGTATTCATGCATTGGTTTTGAAAGATGGAAAAGCAAACTGGGACATCACCAAGCCAAGTGTTGATTCAACAGGAAAAGTAGACACCGCTAAATCGGCTCCCTTTAAAATGGGATTGGAAAAGTTTGAAATTAAAAATGCTTATATCGTTTATGATGACGCGTCAATGGGCTTTTATACAGAGTTGTATAATATGACTCATACACTCAGCGGTGATTTTACTTCCGATAATTTTGTTTTGGAAACATTAACAGAAATTGAAAGATTCACAATGAACTATGGTGGTGTAGCATATATGAACAAAGTAAAAACACGCATCAAAGCAGATTTGGATGCAGATATGCCCAACTTTAAATTTTCGTTCAAAGACAATGAATTTTCTTTCAATGAATTGACATTGGGATTGGATGGTTTTTTCGCAATGCCGAAAGAGGATATGGACATGGATTTGAAATTCAAAGCCAACCAAACAGAATTTAAAAACATTTTATCCTTGGTTCCGGGAGTTTATACAGCTGATTTCAAAGATGTAAAAACATCCGGTTCATTATCTTTGGATGGTTTTGCAAAAGGAATCTACAACGATACTAAAATGCCTGCCTTCGGCTGCAAGTTGCTTGTTAAAGATGCGATGTTCCAATATCCTTCTTTACCTAAATCAGCAACAAACATTCAAATTGATTTAGTAGTTGATAATAAAACAGGAGAACCGGATGCAACCATTATCGATTTAAATAAATTTCATGTGGAGTTAGGTGGAAATCCAATTGATGCTACAATGCATGTTTCTACGCCTGTTTCAGATGCAAACATCAATGCTGCTGTTCTTGCTAAAATTAATTTGGCGAGTATGAAAGATGTTGTTCCAATGGAAAAAGGAGACGACTTAAATGGTATGATCACTGCAGATGTTAAGATGAAAGGTCGTATGAGTGCTATTGAACAAGAAAAATATGAAGATTTTCATGCAGAAGGGAAGTTGACTATTTTAGATATGAACTATCAAACTAAATCGTTGAACTATCCAACAAAAATCTCTGCCATGTATTTAGAATTTAATCCTAAGACGGTAGATTTAACAAAGTTTGATGCCGTGGTTGGAAAAAGCGATATTCAGATGGATGGTAAGATCGAAAACTTTCTTCAGTATGCCTTAAAAGATTCTTTATTAAAAGGAACCTTTAATTTGAGTTCAACTTTGTTGGATGTTAACGAATTGATGAGCAGCAGTGATACAACACAAGCGGTTGCAACACCTGCAGATACGGCTGCAATGACTGTAGCAGAAGTGCCATCTAATTTAGATGTTCGTTTAAATGTAAACATTGCTAAGTTGTTGTATGATAATTTAACTATCACCAAAGTAACAGGTGGCGTTGCAATTAAAGATAGTAAAATGGCCTTGGATAATTTAAAATTAACCTTAGATGAAGTTGAAGGAACAATGGCATTGAGTGGTGTTTACAATACTCAAAATCCTAAAAAACCCACAGTTGATTTTGATGTAGACATAGCAAACTTTGATATTCCTAAAACAGTAAAAATGTTTAATACAGTTGAAAAGCTTGCTCCAATTGCAAAATATGCAACAGGAAAATTTGGAACAAAATTAAAGTTCACAACACTATTGGATCAACACATGGAACCTGTTATGAATACTTTAACAGGTGGCGGTAAATTAATCACAAACAGTGTTACAGTAGAAGGCTTTGAACCCATAAATAAATTGGCAGATGCATTGAAACAAGAGAAGTACAAAAAATTGACTTTCGAAAATGTAAACGCAACCTATACATTTAAAGATGGTAGATTATTCGTTGATGAAATGCCTATTAAGTCAGGGAAAATTACAGGAAGTGTAAAAGGTTCAACAGGATTTGATCAAACAATTGATTATACATGGAAGTTAGAGATCCCTCGTGATGAATTTGGTTCTCAAGCCAATGCAGCAGCAGGAAGTTTATTGGCTCAATTAAATTCACAAGCAGGCACAAATGTGAAATTGGGCGATAAAGTAAAAATAAAAGCATTGTTTGGTGGAACAGTAACTAAGCCTACTTTAAAAACTGATTTGTTTAATACGGAGCAAGGTGCAAAAGAGCAAGTGAAAGAAATTATTTCTCAGGGTGTGGATATGGCTAAAGAAAAAGCACGTGAAGAAGCAGAAAAGATTATGAAGGATGCTCAAGCGGAAGCAGACAAATTGAAAGCGGATGCCAAAGTATTAGCTGATAAAACAAAAGCAGAAGGTTATGCGGCTATCGACAAAAATGTTGAAGACATTAAAAATCCAATTGCTAAAATGACCGCAAAGGCGGCTGCACCGGCTGCAAAGAAAGAAGTGGATAAAAAAGCACAAGTGATCTTGGATGAGGCAAACAAAAAAGCTGATAATGTTTTAATAAAAGCTAAAGCAGAATCTGATAAAAAAATGCAGTAAAAGAAGTCGCGAGGTTTCACTCGCGATGGCGAGTAAGCCTCGCCATATATAGTAGCAATATGGAATGCGTATCTTTTTCTTATTACAACGTTATACTATTATTAAAACAAAATAAATTCCCCCTTGAAAAGGGGGTTAGGGGGATTTCATGAAACGCTATCAAAAAGCACAGTTATTATTATTACTAAGCTCATTAGCAACCACTGCATTCGCTCAGGATGAAGCGAAATGTCAGGAAATTGACAATAAAAAAGCTACGAAGTTATACGAGCAAGGAACCGATAAGAAATTCAAAAAAGAAGAACGTCTTGCATTCTTGACGCAAGCAATGGAATTAGAACCAGATTATGTGGATGCGAATTTCGCTTTTGCTATGGAACGAATAAAAACCCTTAGCATTGCAGAGGCAAAATACAAGCCGGTAGAACCGTATTTAAAAAAAGTAATTGCAGTTTGTCCCAAATACCATTCCGACCCCTATTATTATCTTGGATTCATTGCTTGGGAAGATGAAAATTATGACGACTGTGTTAAATACATGAAACTATACATCGATTTTAAAGATGATGATGAGAAAAAATTTAACAAAGATTACGATGCACTTTTAAAACAAGCCAGAGATATGGTTCGTTATGCAAAAGTGTATAGCGACTTATTCAAAAATAAAGTTCCTTTTGATCCTATGCCTGTTGCGGGTATTTGCACCGAAAAAGATGAATACCTTCCTGTCATTTCCTCGGATGATGAAATGATGTTGTTTACACGTAAACAGCCTTATGTAAACAAAGACATGGTTTATGAAACCGATAAAGAAATGGAATTGTTCAGCTACGCCACTAGAAGCAAAACAACCGGTGAGTTTAACAAAGGTCAACGAATGCCTTATCCGTTTAATAAAGATGGTGCAGAAGGCGGTGCTACCATGTCAATCGATAATAAACACATCTTTTTTACAAGAGGTAAAGATGAAGGTGGAGCCGTGTTAAATTTTGATATTTATACTTCTGATAATATCAATGGCGAATGGACAGAAGCAAAAAAGGTAGAAGGAATTAATGACCCCATTTATTGGGATTCTCAGCCGAGTATCGCATCGGATGGTAAAACACTCTATTTTGCGAGTGACAGAAAAGGTGGAAGAGGAGGAGTAGATTTGTATGTCACAATAAAAGATTTGGCAACGGGTACTTGGGGGGCGCCAGTAAATATGGGTCCAGTTATCAATACAAATTTCGATGAGAAATCAGTTTTTATCCACTCCGATTTTCAAACCTTATATTTTTCTTCCGATGGCCATCCAGGTGTAGGAGGTTTTGATATTTTCTTATCTAAGAAAGGTGAAGATGGTAAATGGAGTGAGCCTAAAAATATTGGGATTCCCATTAATACTCCTCGTGATGACTTAGGTTTTTTTGTTAGCACAGATGGGCATTTAGGTTATTTCTCTTCTAATGAACCGACTCGCGCAAATGGCAAATCAGTTGGCAAACATGATGTTTATTCATTTGAGTTATACAAAGAGGCGCGTCCGGATGAGGTAGCATTTTTTAAAGGTAAGATTGAAGATTTTGGACAAGGTACTCCGGTTGGATTTAAAGTAGAAGCCAAGGATGTAGTTACAAATAAAGTTACAGAAGGAATGGTAGATACCATCACAGGAAGTTATGCGTTGGTGGTGAATACCAAGGCAAAAAATGATTTAATTATTACAGTAAAAAAAGATAATTATGCTTTTAGTTCTCAATTGATAAAAAAAGATTCATTAGTTGCTGCTAAACCTGTTAAACGAAATCTACAAGTGGATACAATCCAGGTTGGGAAAATATATTTGCTGAACAATATTTATTATAAAACAAATTCGGCTGATTTAGATCCGAGTTCAGCAGTTGTAATCAGTGAATTTTCGGAATTCTTAAAAGCCAATCCAACTATTAAAATTGAAGTGCGCGGACATACAGATAATGTGGGCGATGCAAAATCAAACTTGGCGCTTTCAACCGATAGAGCATTTAGTGTTCGTGATTTATTAATTGCAAAAGGTATTGAAGAAAGCCGTTTGATTAATTTTAAAGGTTATGGTGCATCTGTTCCTATTGCAGATAATGGAACAGAACCTGGTAGAGCAAAGAACAGAAGAACAGAGTTTGTGATTGTAGATAAATAATACAATCCATTTTTATTTTAGAATAGAATCTGAAAAATACGTACAACCAAAAAATCCTTCCTGAATTAACAGAAAGGATTTTTTTATTGGAACAACTTTTTTATTGATAGCTACTGTTTCACAACTTTGTAATTCTTAATATCTCTGGTACTAATTACATTCAAGATATATATTCCTTTTTCAAAAGAACTCAAATCGATGTTAATCAATTCTTGAGTGATGCTTTCATTGGTGTAAATCAACTTACCTTGTACATCAAACAATTTTATAGATGTAATTTCCTTGAATTCTGTTCCAAGTTTTACGTTTACACTATTGTCGGCAGGATTAGGGTATACAGCTACAACAGAAGCAGGGAAATTATGCGATACAGATGTTGTAATAGGAACCAATCCACTTAAAGTAAGGTCTGTTATGAAAATTGATCCTGCAACAGTTTGGTTGTAAAGGAAAATTATTTTCTGCACTTGGGTCAGATCAATTCCTGTGAAATCGGTCAAAGGGATTTTGATACTATTATAGCAAACTTTTGGCAAAACGAAAAATTCTGTACCTGGAGGAAAATACATCGCCTGTGTGTAGTCTTTAATGTTTTTGCTGCTGATGGCGCCTGAAGCATCAACCAGCTGAATGGTATAGTATTGATACTGTCCTGCAGTGGCTTCAGAATAATCCACACTTGCTCTGAATTGTAAATTTTCGTAGATCGTAAAATTCTGGTTTGCAACTGGAATGATATTTTGATAATAATCTCCCGGTGCATTCCAACGCATGCCAAGTTGAGGCATTCCTAAAGCAGAACTTGTTCCACTGTGTGGTTCTTTATCGTTGGATGAGCTTACACTGCAATTAAACTCAGTTGCATCGTCCGAGCAGATGTCGAATTTAGTAAGGCTATTTGCTGAAACTGCTCCAGATAATGTATTTGTGATTTCTGCTCCCTCTGTTAACTGACGGTTGATGTCAAGGCGCTGAGAAGCAGGAGCATGGTACGACATAAATACAGCACCTGTGTCGAGAGTGGATGAAACAGGAGGAACAATGTCATCTGCATTTAAAATTGGAGCAAACATTGTTTCATTTCCAATGTATGTTCTGAAAAAGGCACTTGCATAAGTCACCAACATAGCTTGTTGTTCAGCAGGAGTCAATCGTTTGCTTTGTGTGCCGAGTGTTCCACAGTGAATATCATTGTTGCCATAATTGTTGTCCCAGTCATCAGAAGTGCCTGCAATATAGGAGCCAGGAGTCCAAACAGTATTGTAAAAATTATGATTTGCACCCATAACCAATAACGAATGTTTAGGCGTTTCGTCTGTTAAATCATTGTAACGAATATCGTCATAAAAATGTACTCCTTGCAAATCAGAAACATCACCATCACAATATGGAGCAATGTTCATCAAAGGCATGTCGTTTAATATTCTTCGTCCAAAATCTACAGGAGCTAAAGGTAAAACAGCTCTGATTCCATAAGGCTCACCTAAGGTGCGATTCAATAAAGCATGCGCTACAACACCTTCACCGCCTCTTGAGTGGCCCATTGTTCCAACATTCTGTAAATCCAGCTTACCAACAAAGGTTGTCCCGAAAGGTGCGCCACCTGTTGTATTCCAAGTGTTCCATAAATCCAAATGATGTTGTGTTAAAGCAGCACGAGCAGGCATTCCTCTGTCGGCTAAACTATTATCATCTGCATTGATTGCATTTGCTGAAATGGAAATAACAATGTAGCCGTGACTTGCCATTTGTTGTCCTAAATAATCATATCCTTGAAAACTGGTAATGGATTGATCGCCTGCAATACACGGCCAATCTAATGC
>Ga0163149_10001825_pt1 | contig 26705 bp, 23 predicted proteins | sample OliLakLV19MP5G1_FD_148604 | JGI IMG/M metagenome (GOLD analysis project Ga0163149, IMG submission 148604) | Freshwater microbial mat bacterial communities from Lake Vanda, McMurdo Dry Valleys, Antarctica - Oligotrophic Lake LV.19.MP5.G1 | ecosystem: Environmental > Aquatic > Freshwater > Lake >... | reverse complement strand
CGGTCACTTGTGGAGACTTTGACTCGGCACCGGGCAATCCAAACGGAGCGGGTGGAACGGTATTGGTCAGAGTGTACGCCATCGACGGCGCAGGCAACTTTGACTACTGCGAAACGTATGTGCTGGTACAGAATAACTTGAATAGAGCTTGTGTTGGTAGTGTTAATCCAGGCACCATTGCCGGTACGATTGCAACCGAAGACAACAAAGCGTTACAAGGCGTAAGCGTTCAACTCAGCGGACAGGCTTCGCAGACGGTAACGACTACTTTACAAGGTGCGTATGGATTTGCTAACTTGGCAACAGTCTATGACTACTCAGTGACACCGGTGAAAGACAACGGTTACCTGAATGGCGTGTCTACGTTTGACCTCGTGTTGATCTCTAAGCATATCTTGAGTGTACAGCCGCTCAACAGCGCTTACAAAATGATCGCAGCCGACGTAAACAACTCTAAGTCGATTACTACTTTGGACCTGATCCAACTGCGTAAATTGATCTTGAGTGTTGAAACTGAGTTTGCTAACAATACTTCTTGGAGATTCGTAGATGCTTCTTACAACTTCCCGAATGCAGCTAACCCTTGGTTAGAAGAATTCCCAGAAGTGAAGAACATCAACGACTTGACAGGTGCCATCTCCAATGCTAATTTCGTAGCAGTGAAGATTGGTGATGTGAACGGTAGCGCAGTGGTATCCAGCGTAGCAGGTATCGAAGATCGGGACTTCAATGGCACGTTCAACTTCGAGGTTGCCAACGAGAAACTGAATATAGGCGACGAAGTACAGGTAGCTTTCCGCGCAAGCGACTTGGCTAAAATCCAAGGCTATCAGGCAACGTTGACTTTTGACCAAAAAGCAGTGGAATTGATGGACATCGTATACGGCGTGTCGAAAGAAGAAAACTTCGGTTTGACCCACGTAGGAGAAGGTGTTATCACGACCAGCTGGAATGGAGCCAACCAAGGAAATGACGTACTCTTCACATTAGTCTTGAAAGCGAAAACAGATGCAGAAGTGGCAAACGTACTGGGTATCTCCAGCCGTTACACGGTGGCAGAAGGTTATAGCGTAAGTAGCGACCTGATGAATGTGGGTATTAAGTTCTCCAACGGAACGATCGCAGGTGCAGGATTTGAGTTAGCTCAAAACCAACCCAACCCATTCAAGGCAAGTACCGAGATTTACTTCTCCTTGCCAACGGCAAGCGACGCAACGATGACGATCAGTGACATGACGGGTAAAGTGATCAAATTAGTGAGAGGTTCTTATGCAAAAGGTTCTAACAAAATAGACCTGAATGCCAATGACCTACCGATCGGTGTATTGACTTATACCTTACAGTCGGGCGACTTCACCGCTACTAAGAAAATGGTACTTGTGAAGTAATATAACGAACGAAACTGAAAAGAAAGATCAGTGGGCGGAAGAGAGGGGAATCCTCGCTTCCGCCTTTTTTTGTGGAGGATAGTGCGCGTCCAAAGACGCTAAGATATGAGGTTCGAGTCTGGTGATTCAGAACCAGTGGTAGAGACTCAGAACCAGTATCTGGAGACTTGAATCAGTGTTAAAAAATAATTTTTTTCTTTGGCGAAAGTGCTATTTTGGAGCGAATTAAAAAGTGGTATATTCATATGAAGAAGTTATTTTATATTGGTCTGATTGGGATCGCGTTATTTGAGCTACTGAATGTATATTTTATCATGCCAATGCCGGGCAGTCAGCAGGTAAATAATCTCGATATATCTTATTTTTTACATACTTATCGTTGGTTTTTTCGCGTTGGGTTCGGGCTGTTAGCGATAGTAGGTACGGCGAGCGCATTTCGCATTCGGCATAAATGGATACCGGCAGTTGTGCTACTGATCGTAGGATTTGTAGCGTATCAATTTAATTTTAAAATGAGCGCGCAAAGTATGTTTCAGCAGCCGCAGCAATTGATCATGCTTTCGAGTTTGGAAAATAACATTGATGAAGATCGCATTATATTAGGTATTGAAAATCAAGGGGAAGCGAAAGCATATCCGATTCAATTTTTGACGTATCATCATCAAGTTCGGGACACCATTGGCGGCAAGCCGATCATGGTTACGTATTGTAGTGTGTGCCGCTCCGGGCGTGTATTTGAGCCAATGGTGAACGGAAAATCGGAACAATTTCGATTAGTCGGCATGGATCAATTTAATGCTATGTTTGAAGACCAAACCACAAAAAGTTGGTGGCGACAGGAAAATGGAGAAGCAGTAGCAGGACGTTTGAAAGGCACGTTTCTTCCAGAAATAGCTTCCATGCAAACGACTTTAAAAAAATGGCTGACCTTACATCCGCAAAGTCTTATTATGCAATCTGATGAAGGTTCTGTAATGGAATATGATTCATTAGCAAAATTTGAACAGGGTAAAAGTAAAGGCGACTTGACGCGCACGGACAGCCTTTCGTGGAAGGACAAATCGTGGGTAGTCGGTATTCAAATCGGTGATAAAAGTAAGGCGTATGATTGGAATCGCTTGAAAAAAGAGCGGGTTGTGAATGATGTAATTGACAATCAAGCTATTGTATTAGTTTTGTCGGAAGATGATAAAAGTTTTGCAGCTTTTGAACGACCCGCTTCCAACAACTTATTTAGTATTCAGAACGACACGTTACAAAGTGATTCTTTTAGTTATAATTTGGCTGGTAAGTCTTTAACAAATACTGCTATTTCATTAAAGAAAGTGCCTGTATATCAGGAATTTTGGCATAGCTGGCGCACTTTTCACCCTCAAACAGAGAAATATTAATATAATATGACCACCAAATCTTTTCGTTGGGATCCCAATATGATTGTGGCTGCCTCAGCAGTGGTGATTGGTGTTTGCGCGCTTTTTGTGTCCATTGTACAAACGAATTTGCAGCGCAAGCAATCTTATGCTGCGGCGTGGCCTCATCTGGAAATCAACACTAATATGTTAGAAAATAAATTTTATTTTGTAGTAAAAAATAAGGGAACCGGTCCGGCTATCATAAAAAGAGTGCGTTTGAGTTATAAAGGTAAAGAATATAGTTCTCCGATACAATTAGCAAAGGAGATAACCGGCAAAACTTCGATGGCTTACTTTTCAGACGGGCTGAAGAAACGGGTCATCGCACCTCAAGAAGAAATCGAATACTTTTTTCTACCAAAAAAAGAGGATGCCGAGCAATTTGATAATGAAATAAAAAATATACAGCTTCGTATAGCCTATGCCTCCGTATATGACCAGCTTTGGGTGACTTTTGAAAATCAGGATGTAATAGTGATTATTTGGAAAAATTTTGTACGTGCGCGATTTTGAAAAATAGGCTGTCCCAATAAACTTTGAAAATTAACGGCGGATAATACGGAATTTATTTGCATAATCACTAATGGAAATCAGAAACTTAAATGAATTCGATGAATTGGTTAAATAAAGTAAATAAGGTATAAGGTTTGAACCTTAACTTCTCTTTAGCACTTCTATTGAAATTTTTTTGTTGCGTAGTGCGTTAACCAATTGCGATTTACAAAACCGCGCGCTTCCCTCTCATGGTATTCAATCGAAAACGTTTTATACAAATTAGCAACTATCTCAAAAACGTCGCACTCATTTTACTCGTGGGCTTCATCACAGTGAAATGTGATGTGTTGAACGAATTGACCCGAGAACCGGTACATAAGTCAGAACCGAGTAAGCGTCCTGCTCCCGGTCGTTCACCTGCGAAAATGCCTTCCAGCAAGGAAATTGGCTTGCGCAAAGACATTGTCGCGTACGCTCAAAAATATAAAGGCGCTAAATATTGCAGCGGCGGTAAAAGTGCGAAGACCGGCTTCGATTGTTCTGGATTCACCAGTTACGTATTAGATTATTTTGATATTGATATTTCTGCCAGCTCACAAGCACAAGCCAGACAGGGCGTGCCTCGCTCCCTTGATAATGTGCTGCCGGGCGACCTCATTTTTTTCCGCCGACCGGAAGAGGAGCGTATCTTTCACGTTGCTTTGGTGGTTTCTAATGATAAAAAAAGTTTAAAAGTCATACACAGTACCTCACGCGGCGTGGTCATTGACGATATTTTGAATAGTAAATATTGGGAGCCGAAGATCGAATCAGCGCGAGATGTGGTATCTACGTCGCTCTAACAAACCACTCTTTTTTTTATAATCTGTTGTTTTTCAATGTTTTACGGCTAAAAGTGTCGCCGCTACGATTAAAGCGCACAAAAGTTTCACTAACACATATATAAATATTAAAATATTTTTCAATAAAAAACTTGCTTTTTTGAATGCCATGCTTCTAATTTGCAGTAACATTTTGGTTAATAGCTAAATTTACTAACAAATTAAAATCTTATTTAAAATGAAAATGAAGCACGGTTTAGTGAACCGCCTGAGCCTCTATTTGGCTTTCACCCTACTCCTGGTAGTAACCAGCTGCAAAAACGACGACAACGACGGAGACAGTTCCAACAAATTAGAACTCTCCAAACCTACCGCAGAATTCAGCGCAAGTTTACCACAAAATTGGATGCAAGAAGCTTACAACATCGTAAAACGCGAAGGTTGGTTGGCATTGGATGGCTCTCGTGCCTACGCCTACACCGCTATTGCGATGCACGAATCTATGGTACACGGCATTCCAAATGGTCGTTCTTTGGAAGGACAATTAAAAGGCTTGTCCAACCTACCTAAACCCAGCCCGGAAAAGCAATATGACTGGGGATTAGTATTGTGCCACGTAGCACCGAAGGTACTTTTAGGTACAATGCCCAGCACGATGACGCAGGAAAGCCGCAACAAAATTGCCGCTTTAGAAGACTACCAAGAGCAAGTGCTGACACGCGAAAATAGTGTAAGCGCTGAAGTACAAAGCAACTCTATGGAATTTGGCGATCAGCTCGCTAAAGCTATCCTTGACTGGTCAAAAGGAGACAACCGCTATGGATTGGAAGCGATTCCTTACACTGAACCTTCCCGTGTTGGCAAGGAATACTACTGGAGCGGCGACTATGGTCATGGCGTTGTACACAAGCCGATGATGCCTTTCTGGTGGACGCAGCGTACGTTTGTAATCAACAGCCACTCCCTTTGCGAACCAGAAGCACCATTAGCGTATAGCGAAGACCCTAACAGTGCTTATTACAAAGAGGTGAAAGAAGTATATGATGCCTCTTTGGATCCTGCGAAAGTGGCTATTGGTAACTACTGGGCGAATAACCCCAATGTATCTGGCTCACCTGCTGGTTCTTGGTTGAATATTTCTACCCAATTGGTCAACCAATTAAACTTAGATATAACGACTACGCTGCGTATGTTCACTTTGTTGACGATCAGTACGCGCGATGGTTTTATCGCATCTTGGTACCTGAAATATAAGTATTATTTGCAGCGCCCAGTAACGTACGTTCGGGATGTAATCAGCAGAGATATTCCAGCAGCAAAGAACTGGACTTCGCCTGTACCGACTCCACCTTATCCAGATTACACCTCGGGTACTTCTGTAAACGGTGGTTCTTCCTCTACGATGCTTACGCGCCTTTTTGGTGACAATGTGAAGTTTTCGGACGCACAACACGCTGATAAAGGTTTCGGCGTACGTCAGTTTAACTCTTTCCGCGAGGCAGGTATTGAGGCGTTCCACTCTCGTATCTTCGGGGGCGTACACATGCGCCGCGCTTGCGCAAAAGGCTTCGAGCAAGGCTCTTGCGTAGCTAATAATATTTACGACACTTTGAAATTTACAAAGTAATACGATACATGGACAATTGAATAGTAGTAGAAGGCAGAGAATCTCGTTTCTCTGCCTTTTTCTTATAATAAGATGCCAGATTTTTAGATGCCGAATGCCGGATTGGGAGACGCCAGACTTTAGACAATAGATTTTAGACAAGTCAAATGAGAAACTTAAAATAAGAAACTTAAAAAGATGCCAAGAAGTATCGAAAAAAGGGATTGTATCAATAAACGCTATTGAAATGTATTGAAAATGAAAAGAATTACGCTTATTTTATTTTTTATAGGTGTGCTTTTTGCTTGGAATTGCACGAATAATCAAACGGCATCCAACGAGCCAATTCCAAAAGTGATATTGGTTGAGGATTTGCAAAAAGTATACTGCCCGGTTGACTTAGGCAGCGCCGAATCGGATATTACCAACAATAGAACTTTTTTAGCGGCGCATGACCTCTCGCCGAATCTGGATGACTATCCTGAACAGCCCGATTGGAAATATATAGATTCGATTTATCAAACCGCACCCTTTGATACAATGACCGACTCCAAAAAAAGGGTGTATCAGCAAGCGGCATCTATATTGATTTTGAGAAATCATGGGCTTTTGACCCAATTCAATGAGAAAGAAAAAATAGCAAGTTATACCAAAACGTACGTAGATTCCGGCGGAAAAAGTGCGGGCTTACTCTTTTATTGCCTCGTTGCATTGGGCGATAGTTTGCCACCTACTCAAAAAAAATCATACGTCAATGCAGTCGTACCGCGCTCTTCCAAAGTAGTAACCGATATAAAAAATTGGATGAAAACTACACAAGCAACGCTCAAAGACCAAGATTTTCCAGCAGAGGTGAAAGCCTCTTTGAAGACCGATTTTGCCAATCTTGAAAATATTGTAAAAACGGAACAACTATTTGCAAGCAGACTTCAAAGGATGATTCGTTGAGAAAAAGCAATGCTACTCTATATCAAACCGTTAGAAAATATTAATGGGTTGTTAAGATATTGTCTCTTAACACTTAAAAAGCATTTTTTATGCGTAATTTGCAGCATGAACGGGTATCTTCAGACGTATCGGCAACCATTTACCAATCGGCTTCTCGACATCGGGTCAGCTGCTTTCCATTATTTTATTGTAAAAGCTAATGCTAATTCTAAAGCGGATATAGAAAAACCAGCGGGAGAAGCGGCTGCCGTCACGACGCTCACTATTAAAAACAACAACGAAACGGAAATCATTCGCTTGCAAGAAGTGATTTGGTTACAATCAGATAACAATTGTGTTGAAATACAGACCGTTCAGAAAAAATATGTGCTGTCTCGTACCTTACGTGCGTTGGAGCAGGAACTCGACCCTTTATTATTCATTCGCATCCATCGCGCTGCTATTATCAATCGCACTTTTATTCAATCCATTCATCACTTACCCGGCGGCGATGGCTTCGTAGAATTGACGACGAGTGAAACGATTCGGTATAGCCGAAATTATAAACGGCAGTTGATGGGGTAAGAGGGTGATAGGGTGAACACAAAACGAAATCACCCTATGAACCCATCACCCCATCAACCTTTCACCCTATCACCTACTTATCTGCCCACGATTCATTATACGTTTGCATAAAACCTACTTTATAACCTGCGGCAAAATCGGTGGTGTAGCCCGGAAAATTGTCGGTGAGCGAAACTTCCCAAGCGTATTCATCATATTTTTCTTGTCCAATGGCGTAGCCGTAGCCTCGGTCGTAGCCCTCAGTATAGCCGCGCCGGTATTCTTCACTTTTGCCTTCAAATGGGTCAGTCGGGTCAAAGTTTGTACTGGGAATATTTTCTAAACCAATCGCACCCTCTATGTTTGCGCCTTCATAATTAATTTTGCCTATTTGAGCACCCGTGAAGTCCGCTACTCGGAGGTTTGCATTTCTAAAATCCACATAATCCAACTTCGCTTCTCGGAACGACGCACTTCCTAAATCCGCACTTTGAAAGTTAGAATCTGTAATTTGCGCACCGGTAAAATTAGCGTTGACGGCTTCGCAACCCACAAAACTGGTATTAATAATGGCGTAGGAAAGGTCGGCGTTGCGCAGGTTGGATTCGTCCAAAATCGCTTCTACAAGATTCGTTTCTGAAAGATTGGCATTTTCTAATTTGGTATTGCGGAGATTGGCGCCGCGTAAAATAGCAAGTTTAAAATCAGAACCATACAAATCTGCGCCTTCCAATTTTGCCCACAAAAGATTCGCTTCGCCAAAATCCGTACCAGGCATGATCGCACCAATCAACCTAATTTCCTGTAAAGAATCGCCATTGAAACTGCGACGACCGGATTGATATTCCAGTAAAATGCGTTCTCCAAGTTCCATTTGCGTCCTATCCCAATTGGCTACTATCTCCATCAATAATTTCAAATGCGCCGTTTTTCTATGTTCCCGACCTTTCGGATTCCAAAAATCACCTTGTACTAACACCGAAAATTCAAACGAAAAAGTATGTGGATAGTCGAGTCCTTCTGTAAACTCAAAGGAAAGAATGTTGGCATTCAACCCAAAATCGGTGTTGGCTGCGCCCAGAAATTGCGATTTGGCTTCCACTTGCACCGCATCCAATTCAGCTATCATCATCGCTATTGGAATCTGAATACGGCGCTCCATTTCGTCAAATGATAAGTGTAAACCCAGACTTTGTCCAATGACAGAAATCGTTTTACCATGTGTAATCTTCTGATTGAAAGCGCGGTACAAATAATTTTGCCCATTGATCAACAAAACGAATGTAAAATCTTTGCCGATAGAGTCGCCTTCGTATTGTAAAGTAGTAGACGTGATAGTGATGGTTTTGGTAATCATTAAGTTTATTTAGATATTGGGATGTTAGGATATTTTTGTACGTGTAAGATTTTGTAAGGTCGAAGATGAAACTTTTTTTGTGTATTGAAAAGAGAAAACGGTTAAGTGGTAGGTTAATTCTTTTTGCAAACTATTCAAAAATCAAAACAGACACGTGAATCCGAATATTTTTGAGAAAATTTTTATATTTGTAATAAATCGTACTGCTATGACCGCTATCGCCGCGCAACAATCGCCACCGCCTTTAAGAAAAGAAGCTAAGAATCTAAGAAAGATTTCGTGGGAAGCCTTTGCAGCCAAGTATTTGACGCGGGAAGATGAATGGAAATACGAATGGGTAGATGGGCTGGTAGAAAAAACGAAACGAGCTATGTATGAGAAGCAGTTTAATATCTTAGCCAATTTGCGAAATTTTTTTATGAGTCTTTTAAATAGCGGAAAAGTTGGTGGGTATCTGGAGCCGGAAATTGATGTACTTTTTTTACCAACGGTGCATAGCCGCCCCGATTTGGTTTACTTTACAGAAGCGCAACGCATTAACATGGCACACGACGAGGAGGAAATTCCGGCATTTATAATTGAAATTATTTCCTCTACCGATCAAATGTATTTAGTGCACCAAAAAATGCGCAACTATCGAGAAGCAAAGGTGAAGGTGGTTTGGCATATTTTTCCGAAACTGGAGGAAGTGCATGTGTATCAAGGGAATGAGATGAAAATCTGTTTTGGTGAAATGCTTTGCTCGGCGGCGGCGGTTATTCCTGAGTTTGAATTATCGGCGGAAGCAATTTTTAAAATTCCAGCAAAGCAATTGTAAATCAAGCAATTACTTTGGCAGGAGCAGCAGTAGCCGTAGCAGCAGCGTTCAAATTTTTCTTCACATAATTCACGATGCGGCGCACGGTTTTACGGCGGATGTCTTGCTCCAATTCGCGGTTGATTTGATTTAAAATATATTGGAATTTCAGCGTGATGCTGTCTTTCTTAATGTCGCCAATTTTGAGGGCGAAGCTGCCGGGCTGGATATGTTGGTGATAATCTTTGACCGTTTCTATCAAATCCGCTTCCAGTGCTTCTATATTTTTAATCGCTTTTAAATCCACTTCAAACTCAATATTGACGCGCTTGATTTGCTTGCGGGTGTAATTGATAATTTCACTATTAAAAAGCGTTGTATTTGGAATGTAAATAATATCATCGTCGTCATTTAGAAAAATAATTTTCGTCAGATTCAAATCAATAATCTTCCCTTTATTTGTACCAATTTTAATATAATCGCCAATAGAAATTTGTTTAGAAAAACTTATAATCATCCCGCTGATGATTTCAGAAATAAATTCTTTGGAAACAATGGCAATAGCGGCAGCTACAATACTCAATGAAGTAAATAACTCTTCCGGCTGAACCCCCAAAAATCCAAAAACCAGCACAATAATACCAAATGCAAATAGTAAATAAAATACATTTTGCAATCCAATAATTACATTGTCTTTCTGCCCTCGGGAAATGCCTTTGCTTTTGCGATACCACCACGAAAGTAAGACAACAGCAAGATTAGCAGCTAAGGCAAAGATGCCAAAACTCACCAGCAACTCCACTGGCTCTTGGTTAATACCCCAATTCTGCAGCCATCGATGATAGTACAGCCGTGCCACGAGTAGCCCCATGAGCGCCAACACCCGAGCAAATATGGAGAGGAATCGTTTCATAAGCGGTATCAGAAAATGGATAATCTTTATATTAAAAAGCGTAACCTTGTAAATTGTTTGACCACGCTCTTATTGATTTCAAGTGGTTTCCGACTTCTGATTTCCCACTTTCAACTTCCACTATTTCTCTACCAGCGAGTCACTCGCAGCTTCTACTTCTCTTTCACTTTGCCCGGCAAGTTTATTTTCCTGATAACTCGACCAAGAGAACAAAATACCTGCCGCCAGCGAACCCAAAATAACGACTAAAGAGATACTAGAAGAAATATGTATATCAAAGTAGGTAATCAGCATCTTCACGCCGACAAATGCCAGAATGAACACCAGACTATATTTCACGTACTTGAACATATCGAGTACCGCTGCCAGCACAAAATAGAGCGAACGCAAGCCCATGATCGCAAAAATATTAGAAGTAAAGACCAAAAACGGGTCGCGGGTGATAGCGAAAATAGCCGGAATACTATCTACTGCAAATAAAATATCAGTTGTCTCTACTACCATCAAAGCGATGAAAAGCGGCGTGACATAGGTGATATTATTCAATTTCACAAAAAAACGATTTTCGTGAAAATCAGGCGTGACGGGAAAAAACCGGCGCACCACTTTGATGACGGGATTATTTTCGGGATGTACTTCTTCGTCTTTTGAAAGCAACATTCGATAAGAGGTATACAATAAAAACGCACCGAAAACATAGATAATCCACTCAAAACGCTGAATCAATATAGTACCTACACCAATCATCAAACCGCGAAAAACCAACGCGCCCAAAATACCCCAAAACAACACGCGATGCTGATATTCCTTTGGAATTTTAAAATACCCAAAAATAACAGCTATCACAAAAATGTTATCCATACTGAGCGACTGCTCAATGAGATAGCCCGTGATGTATTGCAGCACTGCCTCTCTGCCGGTAAGTGCCTCAGGATTGGCGACCCAAGCTCGTTCGTACGCAAAATACACGATGATACTAAACAGAAATGCCAAACTTACCCACAAAATCGTCCAGCCCGCTGCTTCTTTCGTAGAAATCGAGTGGTTATTTTTATGAAAAACGCCCAAATCGAGCGCCAACAATCCAAATACAATGACTAAAAAAATAATCCAAAGTAGCATTCTGTATATTTAAAAAAGATAGTAGATAGTAGATGTTAGACTATAGACTTTAAAACAGCGTACCAATAATGTTGTAATTCTCTGGTTTTAATCTAAAGTCTATGGTCTAAAGTCTATAATCTAAAGTCTCCATGATTCAAAATTACCGCAAAAATAACAATCTGCGCTGTGTTTGCACCTTTTACAAATGGCTATCCTACGTAAAACAATAAAAAATGACTTTCCATCGAAAAAGGTTCACAAATTTCGTCTTTCTATTGTAAACGTTCGACTTCAAAAATAGCACTTTCGTCGGTAAAATTATTTTTGGCTGTAACCCTTGGCTTTTTCATCTCGTCTTTTGACCGAAATCACGTTAACAAAATTTTAATCATCCGACATGAAAAATTATCTCCTGACACTCCTGTGTTTTGCCTTTTTGTTGTTATGCAATGCCCTTATGGCACAGACCGCCGAGAAAGCCACCATCGTTGGTCAAGTAACGGACAAAGCCGGACAGCCGCTTGATTTTAGTAACGTTTTGCTGTTGAATCCAAAAGATTCCAGCCTTTTGAAAGGCACGATTAGCGATTCTACTGGCGCATATATTTTTGAAAAAGTGGAAAAAGGCTCGTACCTCGTTTCCGCTACAATGGTAGGTTATAATCCGATTTTTTATGGACCATTTGAAGTGGCAGCAGCGCAAGTGAAAATTCCTGTTTTGCAATTAGAAGACGGCGTAGCTTTGAAAGAAGTGACCGTGACGGCTCAAAAACCACTCATCGAAATGCAAGACGATAAAATAGTGATGAATGTGGAAAATAGTGCCATCGCTGCCGGAAATACTGCGCTCGAAGTGCTGCAAAAAGCGCCGGGCGTGACATTCGACCAAAATAGTCGGGCATTGAGTTTGAAAGGGAAGCAAGGCATACTCGTGATGATAGACGGCAAACAATCCTACCTCTCAACGGAAGAAGTGGTGCGATTGTTAGAAAGTATGCCCGCCAATAATATTGAAAAAATAGAAATTATTCATAATCCTTCTGCCAAGTACGATGCGGCTGGCAATGCCGGTATCATTAACATTCGACTCAAAAAAGACAAGAATCTGGGTTTTAATGGCAATGTCTCGCTCGGTGCAGGTTATTGGGAAAATCCGACGGCGAATGGCAGTCTTCAATTAAATTACCGCCAGAAAAAGGTGAATTTGTTTGGCAATTACAGCTACAATTACCGCGAACAATTCAATGACATGACGATTTATCGCAGCATTCCGTTTGAAGGCGCGCAGTCTATTTTTGACCAAGACAACCGACGGAAAATGCTATCAAGGTCGAATAATTTTAAAGCGGGCGTAGATTTTTATCTCACCAAAAAGACGACCCTTGGTGCGTTGATGACCGGCGGTATTGGCTCTTGAAGAGAAAGAAGCACAATTCTTACGCAGATAACCGGCGCTAATAATGAGCCTTTTTCGCAAGTGCGCGCCAGTACGAGTACGCTGGAAAAGTGGGACAACCGCACGTACAATGTCAACCTCCGCCACACTTTCAATGATAAAGGCGCAGAACTGACCTTCGATGCCGATTATTCTACTTTTGACAATCCGGCGAATCAAAACAGCAATAACTTTTTTTTCAATAACGAAAATACGGAAGTCGCTACGCCTAATTTGTTGCGCAGTAACTCTTTTTCCGGTGTGACGATTAAAGCGGCTAAAGTAGATTTGACGCAACCTCTGAAGGGTGGAATTAACTTGGAAGCAGGTCTGAAAACGAGCATCGTAGAAACGGACAACGCCGTAGAATGGCGACGCAATCGCGGCAACGATTTTGTGGTGGATTCTAACCTGACGAATCAGTTTTTGTACCAAGAAAATATTTACGCCGCTTATGTAAATGCAAACAAGCAATTTAAAGGTTTCAGCGTGCAAGCGGGTTTGCGTGCCGAGCAGACGGTTTCGGATGGGATGTCTGTCACGTTGGATAAGCAGGTGAAGCGCGATTATTTGAGCTTGTTTCCAAGTATTAGTGTGTCACACCAGATGGGCGAAAATCATGGATTTAGCTATTCGTACAGCCGCCGTGTGGACCGTCCATCGTATCAAGATTTGAATCCATTTACATTTTTCTTAGACCAGTACACGTTCGGCAGAGGCAATCCATTTTTGCGTCCGCAGTTTACCAATGCTTTTTCTATGAATTATAGTTTCAAACAATCCTTCGTGGTCACGGCAAGTTACAGCAAAACCGATGACGCGATGACCGACCTGCTCGAACAAAACGATCAAGACCGCACGACGTACCAAACGCGTGCCAATTTTGCACAATTTGACAACTGGAGTTTGAATGTATCCACGCCTGTCAAATTCACGGAATGGTGGACGGCTCGCGTGAACGCCTCCGGTTACATCAATCATTTTCAATCCAAGATTGCCAGCGGCGAGGTGGACAAGCAACAGTTGTCGTATAATGCTTATATGTCTCACAGTTTCACCTTATCCAAAAGCTTGAGAGCGGAGCTATCCGGTTGGTATAATTCGCCGAGTGTGTATGGCATTTTTGAGCCGGAGGCACAGTATGCAGTGGATGCTGGGTTATTTCAATCGTTGTGGAATGGCAAAGGCAATTTGAAATTGAATATGTCGGATATTTTCTTTACCAATAGCTTTCGCGTGAAAGTGCAACAAGACAATGTCAACGCCCGCATCGCCGGTAACTGGGAATCGCGCCGCGTGAATTTGAGTTTTACCTACAAATTTGGTAACGCTGAAATGAAGCCCGAACGCCAGCGCCGCACCGCTACGGAAGATGAGAAAAACAGGGTGAAGAATAACTAAAATAGTAGGCAGTAGGCAGAAAGCAGTTTGCCCTCCTTACATTTTTCACCACATAGGCATATAGAACACATGGCGCTATGTGCCTATGTGGTGAAAATACGCTGTAAGGGTACTTAAAACGGATACCCCAAACCCAAATTAAAATTGACATCCCGAATGCCCCATTTTCTAAAGCCGTACCAATAATCGCTGGCTTGCACCGTATCTCCTTGTGTGTCAAGTGGATAAGGGCTGCGCAATTTCACACCACCGTCCAGCCGAAATATGAAATAGGTCAAATCCAGCCGAATACCAAAGCCAGTACTCAGTGCGATTTGTTTGTAAAATGGGTCATTCACGGGATACTTTACTTCCGTATTCTCGAAGCGACGCGCTGTCAATCGAAACTGGGAACCCAACCGCGAGGTATCTTGCTGGATGCTCCAAATATTGCCACCATCCAAAAATATTGCACCGTTTAATCTGGAAAAAATGGGAAAACGATATTCGGCGTTAAATTCTAATTTCAAGTCCCCAGTTTGATAAAATAAAAGGCGATTGCGGCTTCGTTCGTTTCTACCCACCGTGAGCGAATCAATGTAGCCGCCGGGACCTAACTCTCGCACGACCCAGCCGCGTATACTGTTTGGACCGCCCACGTAAAACTGCTTGACATAAGGCACATCGGTGGTGTAGCCAAACGGTCGGGCAATGCCAAAATTAATTCTTGCTGCAAAGCTGTTTTTGGGTGTAAATGTTTTGTAAAGACGCAAGTCCGTTTCTACTTTTGCATATTGTGAAAAATCAATATTGCCTAATTGCAGGGTATCCGAATCAATAGCAAAAGCATTATAAATGGCATTACCTGCCCATACTTCGGTGCCGGATAATTCTACATTCAACCCAAAATAATTGGACACGCCCGCTCGATTCGGACGGCTGGTATGCGCAAAACTCAAATCTCGAAATAACAGACTCACAAATAATTGCTTGCCGAAACTTCGTTGCAAAAAAGGATTTAAACTTAAAATATTATCAAACGCAGGTTCATTCTGAGGGTTCAAATAGTCAATTCCGATGTGATTCACGATGTAACGCGTCGTAGCCGATTGTTGCAAATCATATCCAAAAGACGCATTCAATAAATCGTAACTATAAAAACCGAGCAATAGCAGGTAATTATAACTCGCTGAAATTCGCGTGGTAGCGGTTTCCGACAAAGATTGATAAAAAGCATCCGTTACTAATCCCGTTTTTTTGCCGATGCGCGCACCGTTCAAACCGCGCCACAACTTAAAATAATCAATAAATCGAGGCAGATACAAATCGGCTTGCGCCCGAAAATCTATCGTATTCCAAAAAGCGACCGTATCAAACAAGCGTGGATTCACCTCTACACCCGCAGAAAGATTGGCAACCAACAACTCGGCTCCTTTGAAAAGATTGCGATTGCGCACCGTCGGTCGCCCGGTAAGCCCAATGAGATTGCCGGTGCCGGAAGCCGTGCTGCGATTGGTATAGTTGACTTCAAAATCTACCCCAATTTCTATTTTTGGATTGCGTGGCAGTTCAATGCTGAAATTCAAATCATTTTCGTTGACGCTGTCTGCTTTCTCCTGAATGCGAACATATTTGTACACGCCCAGCGCCGTGAGTTGCCGCACGGTTTTATCATAATTTTCCTGACTATATAAATCCCCTTTTTTCAAATAAATAGCATCTATGAGGACTTGTGGCTTGACCAAAAACGTATCCGCTGTTATTTTGAATATGAAATCTTCCACGATTGAATCTTGCAATTCTCCTTCGTCCTGTGTCGGGTCATATTGTGGGTAAACCGTAATGTTCCCAACACGATAAACTTGATGACTGCTGTCTGCTGGCGGCGTGAGTACCTCAAAGTAGACATTTGCTTGATTGGATTTCAACGTCGTATCTACTTCGAGCGGCGCGACATAATTTGGATAAAAATAGGCATAGCCGTTGTTGCGCAAGTAGCGTGTGATGCGCTCGCGCTCTTGTTCGTATAGCGTACGCGTGAGTGGCACGCCTCGTTTGAATCCGCTTTGTGCTTGCGTCGCTTGTAAAATACTGTCAATAGAAGGGTCGTCACTGCTCAAAAACACACTATCCACCGTATATTGGCGGCGCGGATAAGCCACGTAGGTGACGGACGCTTTTTTACCTCGAATGCGGTCATCCGGTACGACTCGGGCATTGTAATAACCATTATATTGCAAATAATATTCCATAGAGCGAGCCGTGCTATCCGCCAAAACGGAACTGTAAATAGTGGGTACTTCTGAAATAACGCGCCGTTGCCAGCGGTCAAATTTAGTGTTGTCGGAAGAATCCTGCGTGGCGTAATAAAACCACTCGCGGGGGAAAAGGAAGAGAAAATTGGTATTGGGTTTTTGTTGATAAAATCGGGTCAATTCGTAAGCGAGCGTAGATTTATTTTTGATAGGCGATTCAGTGATTAATTTGACGCTATTTTTTTTCAATAAAAATTCATCTTCTTTCAGATATTTGGAGGTATTACAGGCAGACAGGCTGAAGAGCAATACCCAGCCTATTATAAAATAATATTTGTGTAATAAATGCTGCATTTTTATAAATTAGCAATGTGGTACATTTCCAAATGCGCCACATTTATTAAACACCAAAAATGACGCTTTCCAAACAAACGCTGCAATATATGAAGTCCCTCCAGCTTGGGAAGTTCAGACAAAAATATAATAATTTTGTAGCCGAGGGGGATAAAATTGTGTTGGAAATCGTCGCGCAAAATGCGGATGCGATCGAAAAAATTTACGCCATTCCATCATGGATCGCTACTAATACTCGCTTACTTGCCCCGCTTGCCGCGAATGTACAAGAAATTTCACCGGAGGAGTTGAAAAAAATATCGGGTTTGACAACGCCCAATCAAGTCCTCGCCATTGTACAACAACCCGCACCAACACTCGACGCGCAGCTTATTCAATACGATCTTTCGCTCTATCTTGACGGCATTCAAGACCCAGGCAACATGGGTACCATTCTTCGCATCGCTGATTGGTTTGGTATCCGACACGTTTTTTGCGCCCCGAATTGCGTGGATATTTATAGTCCAAAAGTGGTACAGGCATCCATGGGCGCTTTTCTGCGCGTCCATTGTTTGGAATCTAATTTATCGGATTTGAAAAATCAATTCCCTGATTTACCCATTTTTGGAGCGGTATTGAATGGAGACAATATTTTTGAAGTGCCCCTTTCTAAACAAGGTATTTTAGTGATTGGCAATGAAAGTAAAGGAATTGCTACAGAAGTAGAAACGTTGCTCACGCATCGAATTGCGATACCGGCTTCAAAAAATGGAGGTGCCGAATCCTTAAATGCAGCCGTAGCGACGGGGATTATCGTAGCGGTTTTGCGGAATAGGTAATAACCAAACTTGTTTGGTTCGCCCAGTGTAAAGACCAAACAAGTTTGGTTAGTACTTAGTATCGCCACTCATCCAGATACTTCGTAAAAATACGCGCCGTATTCTGCGCATCGTCAATACCGCGATGGTGCGTACCGATGAATTCAAAACCCTCGGCAGTCAGCGCAGATTTCAAGCCTTTAGGTTCTTTCAAGCCTTTGATTTCTCGGTATTGATTTTTGAGATTGATAGAAGGATCTAACCAATCGTAGTCAAGTTTATGCAATTTACAATCGTCAATGAGCATTTTTTTATCAAACTCGCCCCAAGCGCACAGCAAGTAATCTTCATCATACACCTCTGCCCAATCCTGAAAATCTTCTACCACTGCCGGAAAACGGCGTGCCCGATCCACATCTTCCTGCCGAATGGTGGTCAACTCGGTACAAAAACCCGACAGACGCGGATTTATTTTTGGGCGCACAAAACTATTGAACGTGCCCTCCACTTCGCCGTAGCCGTTGAGCCGAACCGCCCCAATTTCGATAATTTCCTGAATCAGGGAAGGCGGTTTTCCCATCCAACAGGTCGCCTCCAAATCATATATAATGAAATTCATTTTTCTTAGATGCCAGATTAGGAGATGCCACCCCGACCACTGTCGGGGAGATTTTTAGATGCCGGACACGCTGAACATTCTCAACCTTATTCTTAACCTCAACCTTATTCTTAACCTCAACCTTATTCTTAACCCTCAAACTTATTCTTAACCTCAACCTTATTCTTAACCCTCAAACTTCAAAATCGTTTTTTCAATAATATCGCAACACTCGTGTAGTTGGTCTTCCGTCATCACCAGCGGCGGGGCGAAGCGAATGATATTGCCATGGGTAGGTTTTGCCAACAAACCATTTTCTGCCAATTTCAGACAGATATTCCAAGCCGTGTCGCCGTCCTCGCTGTCATTGATAAGCACTGCATTCAACAATCCTTTTCCGCGTACCTGCGTCACGAGTTCCGTTTTGTCTACCAAGTTTTGTTGCATCCGTCCCCGAAAAATATTGCCGAGATAGAACGCATTTTCCGACAGGTTTTCATCGCGTACCACTTCCATCGCCTCCATTGCTACGGCACAACCCAGCGGATTGCCGCCATACGTGGAACCATGCTCGCCGGGCTTGATATTCAACATCACTTCATCACTCGCCAGCACTGCCGACACCGGATACACGCCACCCGATAATGCTTTACCGAGAATTAAAATATCAGGTTTAAATCCATGATAATCACAGCACAAGAGCTTGCCCGTGCGCGCGATACCCGTCTGAATTTCATCAGCTATGAACAAAACATTATATTTTTTACAAAGTTGATACGCTTTTGGTAAATAATCGTCGGCTGGCACCACTACACCCGCCTCGCCCTGAATGGGTTCCACCATAAAACCTGCCACCGTCGGGTCTTGCAATGCCTCGTCCAACGCTGCCAAATCATTATATGGAATGACGAGATAACCCGGCATATAGGGACCAAAATCTTTGGTACTTTTCGGGTCGGTAGAAGAGGAAATCGCGCCCATCGTGCGTCCCCAGAAGTTATCCGTTACAAAAACGATCTTCGCCTGATTCGTTGGAATTCCTTTATTCAAATAGCCCCATTTGCGCGTGAGTTTGATCGCCGTTTCGCCGCCTTCCACGCCGGTATTCATAGGTAGCACGCGGTCATAGCCAAAATATTCGGTGAGATATTGCTCGTAGCGTCCCAGCACGTCATTGTAAAATGCCCGCGAGGTGAGCGTCAATTTTCCGGCTTGCTCTACCAGTGCTTGAATGATTCTTGGGTGGCAATGTCCTTGATTAACAGCCGAATACGCGGAGAGAAAATCATAATATCTCTTGCCTTCTACGTCCCACACGTGTACGCCGCGACCTTTGTTGAGCACCACTGGCAAGGGATGATAATTGTGTGCGCCGTAGCGGTCTTCTAATTGGATTAAATCGGGGGAAGTGAGTAGTGTTTCTTGTAGCATGGCAGCGTTTTTGTCTCCCGCAGGACTTGTTCCGCAAAACGGAATTTCGCAGATTTCGCAGATAAATATCTGTATATCAGCGCATACGCTAAAGGCGAACAAGTTTGCAGAAGGTTTATGAACGGTGAATAATGAACTCAATTCTATAAGAAATTCCAAAATAACAATCTTAAATCAGTTTTAGTACAAACAAAAGTTAAAAATTACTGGTATTTTCCGATTTCAAACGCTGGGCTTGGAAACCGCCCGTATTCTATACGCCAAAACATTTTGACGAATTATCAAATTATTTTATAATTTATTGGTTTCTTCGCCAAAAGGTTGTACGTTTGTACCGTATTTTTACGCTTCCAAACCTACATATTTACACAACACCAACGATCTTTCCGCCTGTATTTAGACAGAACCCTTTACCAATAAGACTTTAATAGATTACACAAACTTTTATATACAAAATTATATTAACTGATTTATTAATCGTAGCACACAAACTACTTTAAAAAGGCTTGCTTTATGAAAAGATTTGACTTCATCAATGTATTATTTGCAATATTCTTCATTTTTAGTGCTGCTCAACTTAGTGGTCAAGTTTGCACTGCTACAGTAAGCAATAACTGGGCTACGGCATTTCCTGGATATCCAGGCTCTTGTACAAGTTACGTCATACTAACTGGAGTTACAGTAACAATTCCAGACAATACAACTATTACAGTTTCGAATGGATTTATTACTATAAATAATGGTGGTACTTTAGATATAAACAATAATGCAATTCTTAATTTAACAAATACTCCTCTTACTATTAATACCGGCGGAGGTCTTACTCCTCAGAATAACTCCCAGATAACTAACGGAAAGTATTACTTACAGTGGTATTGCAGATTTCGCAACTATCTTAGCAGTTAATGGGCTACAAGCGAATGGCGCTCTCCCTATTGAACTCCTTTCCTTCATTGGCAAGCGCGTAGGCAACACCGTTCAGCTACAATGGAAAACGGCTACCGAGACCAATAATGCCCTGATGGAAGTAGAGCGCAGCCGCGATGGCATCCAATTTGAAAAAATCGGCGCGGAAAAGGCGCGTGGCGATGGGAATTCGCTGGAGCTACAAACGTATAATTTCATAGATGCCGAGCCGTTACCGGGTGCTAATTATTATCGCCTTCGGCAGGTAGATAAAGATAATAAAGACGAATATCATAAAATCATTACGGTCTTATTTACGGATGCGAAGAGCGATGACATCAAGGTATTTCCCACCATCGTTCGGGAGGAATTGAATATCGCTTTGAGTAAAGAAACGGAAACAGACGGGCAACTTTACATTCATAATGCGGCGGGTCAATTGGTGTGGCGTGGCACGTTTGAGCGCGGTATGCAGCAGCGCACCTTGCCACTTCAGGAATTGCCACAAGGACAATATTTCATCACGTTGCAGACCAGCAGAGTGTTACAAACCGCTCGTTTTGTAAAGATGTAATTTTAAGACGTGATAGTTTTTTTTAAGACGTGACAGGTTTTCGAAACCTGTCACGTCTATTTTTTTGCTGTTTTTATCTTTTTTTATAAAATATTTTGAAGTCTTGCGACTTTTTTGTAATTTTATTGTTTAGTAGATAAATATCGGAACACCTACTTACGTATTACACAGTCCACCAACTTCAATCACACATTAGCGTAGTTTAATTTCCCTCTGTACCCTTTGCAGCCTGTATCATTACTTTTATTGAAAAATACGCAGAAGCTATCTTCTGCTTTGTTTGTCAAAGGCTTATAAATTTAATAATTAAACATACTATGAAAAAACTATTACGTTACACCGCATTTTGCGGGTGTATGCTCGTGCAATTGGCGTTGGTGGCACAGAGTTACACGTTTACTGGCACAGGAAATTGGAATACTTCCGCTCGATGGGCTTGCATAGGTGTGGGCTGTACTGCAAATAATATACCTCCTCAACCCATAGTGAACGGTAGTAGTGTTACCATCAGCGGTACTTGTACCCTAAATGTCTCTCGAACGATTAGTAGTGGTGCTTCACTTACCGTAAGTCCGATGGCAAGTTTAATTGTAAATGCAGGTAGGACCTTGAGAAATAATGGAACAGTTACAAATGGAGGAACTATTACTAATAGTGGCACCATCGTACAAAATGCAACCTTTATCAACAATCAAACGCTAACCAATAATGGTGCTTTGAACCTTATGGTGGGACCTTATCAAATAGTAGTGGAGCTACACTAACAAATACTACTACGATAACATTTAATAATGGAAACATTTCTAATGTTGGAACCCTCACGAATCAACCGGGTGCCACCGTTCAAGTGAATGGTAATGGTGCTATGGTGGGTGCTGGCAATTTTTATAACAATGGTATTTTATCTTTAGCGAATAGCACAATCAAAACTTTTACGATTGGCGGAAATTATTATTCTACAAATACCTCCGTTCTTAATCTAGATATCAGAGCAGGTGGCAGCGACGCGTTAGCTATTTCAGGAACGATTGTTTTAGATGGAACGCTAAATTTAACTATCAACAATGCTAGCACGGTTACGGATATGGATAGGTTTGACCTTATTATCGGCAGTCCGATAGCCGGCTCTTTTTCTACTACTAATTTACCTGGCAATCTCAGTGATTGGGATATTACTTTTGATGCAAATGGATATCTTGTCTTAGAGTATAATGGCGCACCACTTCCCATCGAACTCCTCTCCTTTACCGGCAACCAACAAAACAATGCCATCCAACTAAAATGGGAAACCGCTACCGAGACCAACAACGCTTACATGGCAGTAGAAGCCAGCAAAGACGGCGTCCATTTTGTAGAAATTGGGCAGCGTAAAGGGGCGGGTACCAGTTTGGAGCGACATACTTATAGTTTTACAGACATCAATCCTTTTACTGGTATTAATTATTATCGGCTTCGGCAGGTAGACTCGGATGGAAAACCGACCTATCATAACATTATAGCGGTGAAATATGAGGGAAAGTCTAAGCAAGGATTTAATATTGTACCTACACTGGTCAACACTGATTTTACATTGTTGAGTGAAAGCCCAATGCCCGCAGGTAGTACCGTACAAATAGTGGATACAAAAGGAAGTGTGATACAGCAACTCCTGATAGATGCAGAAACAAATCAGAAAATAATAAACGTGGCTGCCTTGCCGAATGGCATTTATTTTGCAACCGTAAAAACAGGTAATGCCATACAAACTTTGCGTTTTGTAAGATTTTAAGTCTATGAATAATATCATTAGCAGCTCGTACGGCAAGTTACGGGCTGTTTTTTATTTTTATAAAACTTTACATTATTTTAAGGCTCAATTATGATTTCAAGTTGCTTTTTAGGATTGGGCTAAAGCCCAGAAGTGGTATACTATTTTATCCCCGCGCTTTAGCGCGGGGCAACTAATTGTCAACGTTTTACCAGTTGTCCCGCCATTTATGGCGGGGTTAAAAGCAAAATCCTACTCGGCTTTAGCCAAATTTTTACACAGCAACTTGAAACAAGAATAAAGCCTATTTTAATATGGAACAATCCACATTCTTCTAATATATGGTAATTTTGTAATGTCACACATCAAACTCTTCCACGCAAACAAAACCTGTCTTAAGCTAGATTGCGCCGCTCGTGTGAATCCTTTCAAGTCTATCCGACGGCAATAAATCAAGTTTTTACAATTATGCTAAATGAGCCGTCAAAAGTGGAAAGCCAACTAATAATAAGTGATATAATGGGTAGAATATTACGACAAGAGAAGATGCCGGTGAATGTGCAATAGCAAAATATAAATATAAGATTTTTACCGCAAGGGCATTATTTTGTAACGATTCGATCTGCCCGAAACCTTGAAACGCTACGATTTATAAAGGGAAGATAGGAAGATGGCGCGATGCGGGACAAGTAGTAAGATGGGAGGATAGATGCTTAAATCCTATCTTCCTATCCTCCTACTCCCTCTTTCTTCAGCTTGCTGCTAAACATTTTTTTAATTTTCTGCACTTTCGGTGTAATAACAAACGTGCAATACGGATTGCGGTCTCCAACACTATTGTAATAATCCTGATGGTAATCTTCCGCCACATAAAACGCCTCAAATGGCACTATTTCCGTTACGATTGGTTTGTTCCACACCTGAGTTGCCGTCTCTTTTTTCGATTGCTCCGCAATGCGCTTTTGCTCGTCACCATGATAAAAAATAGCAGAGCGATATTGCGGTCCTACATCATTCCCTTGGCGATTGGGCGTAGTCGGGTCATGCGCCGACCAAAATAATTCCAAGATTTCTGTGTAAGAAATGACATTTGGGTTGAAAGTGACTTGTATGACTTCTACATGATTGGTACTGCCAGAAGACACTTTTTTGTAATCCGCTGTTTCTTTCGTACCGCCGGAGTAACCTGATTCTACTTTTAAAACGCCTTCTATATTTTGATAAACCGCTTCTACACACCAAAAGCAACCGCCGCCAAGCGTGGCAAGTTCTGTGGAATTCGTGTTTGTAAGATTATTATTATTTGTATCCATGATTGATATATATTTTTTATAAAGACGCGATAGATTTTCGAAAACCTGTCAAGTTTTTCTTTATGAAACAGTCAAATTCACTCAGAGTTGGTTAGAAATAAGTTAAATATGCGAATATCGGGTTAACCCCGAAGGGGTGATATATTTATAGACAATTGACAATTAACGGGTTTTGAACCCCGACGGGGTGACACATTATACGTAAATAGTGTCACCCCGCTGGGGTTCAAAAAAATTTTGTCGGTTTTTTTATAAATATGCCACCCCGTTGGGGTTAATTCCATTCATTTGAAGGAGTTTTTAACCATTTTTAACCCGATATTCGCATTAAATATTTAAAATATCAGACTAACAAACTTTGCCGAACTGTTGGCTGTTCTTTCTGGCTTATGAGCGACAAGAATAGGGACAAGGCGCGGCGCTTCGCGTCGTCCAGCCGATAGCTGATGTATTTGGTGTAATATTCCTGCAGGTTAAATCCTTTTTGAGACACTGGTAATAAATAAATCAACTCAGGAATAGCTGCCAAACCAACTTGCAAAGCCAAATTAAATTCCGTCACAAAATCTTCATCCAGCGGACGATTACTTACCCATGCCGCAAATACGAAAGGCAGTCCGGTATGCACCATCCAAGCTTCGCCCAAATCATACACATAAGGAAATTGTTCCTCCAACCCAACTGTGCGATCGCCAATAACTAACCCCCCGGTCGTGCCACCAATGGCTGATTCATAACCGGGTTGCGCTGCCAATAATTGTGGCTTTAATTGCCAATGTTCTTTCAATAAAAACTTGGTTAACTCTACCGACGTGCGCGATTGATAATCCAGATAAACAGCAGTCCAGTCTTCTATCGGGCGGTCGCCATACAGACACACCGTTTTCACCGCTCCTACCGTTCCGATACAATAATCCGAAATAATATGTGGCGTCGCTAATTCAGGAATAATTGCCACTGGCACCAATCCTAAATCCGCCCGTCCGTCCTTCAATTTTTGCGCACACACCGAAGGCATATCTAATTGCAATTCAATCTTTTCAGCAATTTTACTTTTAAAAATACCGTACAACAAAGGTTTGGTATTCAAATAACTGACTGCTGTTACTTTATATTTACTATTTTCCATTTTCTACTTACCATTAAATATTAAAATTATAATTCAATATTCATGAGGGGCTCTAAATGTTTTGTATCGTTTTCTAAATCAAATTCAAAAGCAAATCCATCAAAATGTACTTTCCAAAGCCCCGTATTGTAATGAAAATACTGATTCATTTCATGTAAAGGCAATCCATGCAGCAGACATATCATAGCACTCATCGCCCGCCCGTGTGAACAGACGAGTAACAATTTTTCCGGTCGTTGTTTCAAATGTTCGATGAATCGGCTGATTCGCGTCCCTAATTCCACTGCACTTTCTCCACCAGAAATTCGCGCCTCCAATTCCCCACGTCCCCAGGCATCCCTCATTTCCTGATATTCCGTGCGGCGTTCCGGCGTACCTTCTTTCCCCTCGTGCTCGCCCCAGTTCATTTCATTGAGGTCTGCAAACTGCTCCCACGGCAAACCCTTTCCCAAAAAAGGCTGCACGGTTTGATGTGTTCGTTGCAATTTGGAAGTCAAAACAATTTCAAAAGGTATTTCTTTATATCTATCGTAGAATGCCTGTGCTTGCTGCCGTCCCAGTTCATTCAAGGGCGCGTCTACACCGCCGCCTTGCACGATGCCTTTGCGATTAAAATCGGTTTCGCCGTGGCGCACTATGTAAATGATTTTCTTCATATTTTTTTATACAAACCTATAAGGTTTCAAAAACCTTATAGGTTTCGGGCTAATGATACATCAATTCACCACCGGCAATTCTAAATACCCGCGAAACTGTTTATCTTCTTCAAATTCTACATTTGTAAAATCTTTCACCACATTATATAGCGTATCCCGCTCAATGGGCTGGCGACCTACTCGGCGAATCAAATTCACCAATTCCTGCGTACTGAGTGCCGGATGTTGCTCTTCAGAACCCGCCATGGAGTAAATTTTAGTAGAATCATCAATCGTACCGTCCACGTCATCCACGCCAAACGACAGCGAGAGTTGCGCAATATTCCGACTTATCATGGGCCAGTATGCTTTCACATGGTCAAAATTATCCAAGTAAATACGACTTATGGCATAGTTTTTCAAATCTTCAATAACGGAGGTTTCTGTTAAGTAAGACATTTCATTGTCTTGATTCCGAAATTTCAAGGGGATAAAAGTTTGAAAACCGCCCGTTTTATCCTGCAATTGGCGCAACTGCTCCATGTGGTCAATGCGATGTTCATAGCGTTCAATGTGCCCATACAGCATTGTCGCGTTGGAGCGCATACCCAGCTCGTGCCAAATCTCGTGTATGCGCAACCATTGCTCGCCCGTACATTTATCCGCTGCAATTTGCTCCCGAATTTCCGGGTGAAAAATTTCCGCTCCACCACCGGGCAAAGAATCTACGCCCGATTCTTTAATGAGACGCATCCCTTCTTCATAACT
>Ga0163149_10001819_pt1 | contig 26750 bp, 16 predicted proteins | sample OliLakLV19MP5G1_FD_148604 | JGI IMG/M metagenome (GOLD analysis project Ga0163149, IMG submission 148604) | Freshwater microbial mat bacterial communities from Lake Vanda, McMurdo Dry Valleys, Antarctica - Oligotrophic Lake LV.19.MP5.G1 | ecosystem: Environmental > Aquatic > Freshwater > Lake >... | reverse complement strand
GCTCGCGCCGCTCATGGCGATCCTGATCTTGTTCGAGATGACGCTCGACTACGACATCGTGCTGCCGCTCATGCTGGCCTGCGTGACGGCGTACACCGCCGCGCGCGCGTTCGGCGGCAAGTCGATCTATGCCGCGGCGCTGTCGCTTCCCGTAACGGCGGCGGCGCCGCTCGACACGTTGCTCGTGCGCGATCTGATGCGCGCCGACCCGCCGCGGATCGACGAGAACGCACGTTTCCAAGCGATCGTCGAGACGTTCGTGACGCATCGCCACCACAACCTCTACGTGGTCGATCGCGACGGGCGCTTCCGCGGCGTCATCCCGCTGCACGAGATCAAGCCGTTCCTCACGGATCCGGAGCTCGGGAAGTTGGCGATCGCGCAGGACGTCCTGCGTGAGGAATTCCCGACAATTTCGCCCGATTCGACGCTGCGCGAGACGCTCGCGCGGTTCGAGGGGCATTCCGGTGAGCGGTTGCCGGTCGTGGACGAGCAACGGATGCTCGTCGGGTCCATTTCGAAGAGCGATCTGCTGCTCACGTTGTCCGGGACCAAGTCCTGAGCATCCTCCACTGGCTGAAGCGCGCGTTCGTGCCGCCGAAGCTCGTCGATCGGCGCTTCGGGAACATGGTCTATCAGCGCGTGAGTAAGGCATCCGGCGCGGACTATTGGGAAGGCGCGGGCCGATTCGCCGGTCAAGACGTCGAGTACTTCGTCGACGGCGAGGAGTCGGGCCCCACGGAAGTGCAGCGCGCGCTGTGCGACGTGCTCGAGCAGAACTGGGCCGCAATCGAACCGCGCTTGGCGAACTACCTCGAACAGAACGCGACCGAGGAAGAGTTCGGCGGGCGCAACGCGCTGGTCTACGTGCTGCAGAACGCGCGCAAGCACGGCGCGCGCATCCTCGGGATCGACGCGCACTCGTCGGGCCCGTGGTTCAGCGGCTGGCACGATCGGACGCCGCGGAAGGATCGTGCGTTGCCCGAAGCGAGTTCGTGGCTGCTCCTGTTCGGATGGCTGAAGCGCGGGCGCATCGCGACGAGCGAGGCACCGCGGCCGGATCCAGATGCGAGGGGCCGAGCGGTGTGCAGAGCCTGATCCGACGGCGGCGCTCACCGGCGCCCTCACCGGCGCCCTCACCGACGCGCTCACCGACGCGCTCACCGACGCGCACGGTGTGAGTGCGCGCCCCGCGCTCGTCGTGGATCCGAACACCGCGCGTGGACGCCCTGGATCCACACGATTCACCGGCGCCCGAGTCGAGGTCCGTCAACGCGGGGCCTGCGGGCCAGCACGGCCGTGCTGATCCACACGCAAGCCGGATGCGCCAGAAATCGAGCCTTCGGGTTCCGGATCGAGTGGCGCGGCTGCGCAGCGCGAGAGCCTGCGATTTCTTCACCGACTCCGACGGCTCGCGCGCCCGACTCGACAGATGCGGGCGCGGGCAGGACAATCCGTCGCGCCTTCCCGGCGATGACTACTGCGGATCCCTCGCCCGACCTTCCGGCAGCGCCGGCACGCTCGCTGGCGCGCGAGCGCACCGGTGAGGCAGCCTCGTCGCCGTCGCGTGCAGCAGCGAGCGCGCCGAGCGACGGAACGACGGAACCGGCGACTCCGCCCCTCGAGCGAATCGGCGACTTCGAGATCGTGCGCCAGCTCGGTCGCGGCGCGTTCGGCATCGTCTACGAAGCGCGTCAGATCTCGCTCGGCCGACGGCTCGTAGCGTTGAAGGTGCTGCCCCTCGTCCCGGCGCTCGGCGCGCTCGGCGCGCAACACATCGTGCGCTTCCAGCGCGAGGCGGAGAGCGGTGCGCGACTGTCCCACCCGAATCTGGTGACGGTCCATGGGCAGGGCGAAGCCGATGGCGTGCACTTCATCGTCCAGGAACTCGTCGAGGGAGGTCGCACGCTCGCCGATTGGATCGAGGACTCGCGCGCGGGCGCCGAACAGGGCGGGTCGCCGGCGTACTACCGCAGCGTGGCCGAGATGTTCGCGCGCGTGGCCGACGCGCTAGCCGTCGTCCACGCGGCCGGCCTCGTCCACCGCGACGTCAAGCCGCGGAACATCCTGCTCACGCGCGACGGAGAGCCGAAGCTCGGCGACTTCGGCTTGGCGCTCGATCGCGAAGCGTTCACGTTGACGGAGTCGGGCCAAGCCCCCGGGACGCCCGCTTACATGAGTCCCGAGCAAGCGCGCGCGGACGGTCGCGCGGTCGATGCGCGCAGCGACCTCTTCGCTCTCGGCGCGACGCTCTACGAGGCGCTGACGTTCCTGCGGCCCTTCTACGGGCAGTCGCTGATGCAAGTGCTCGACAGCATCCTGCGCACCGAGCCCCTCGACCCGCGCGCGATCCGTGCACGCGTGCCGCGCGATCTGTCGGTGATCTGCCTGAAGAGCCTAGAGAAGACTCCGAAGCTCCGCTACCAATCCGCGCAGGAATTCGCGGCGGATTTGCGCCGATTCCTCGCGAACGAGCCGATCTATGCCCGACCGGCCGGACCGGTTCAGCGCGCCGTGAAATGGTCACGACGGCACCCCACCATTGCCGCGACCGGCGCCTTGCTCGTCGTCGCGCTCGCGGTGGTCAGCGCACTCTTGGTCGACGTCGTGCGCACGCAGCTTCGACTCGAGCGCTACACGGATCGCGGGCAGGCCCTCGCACTGCGCGAGTCGGCGGCGGAACTCGACGAGCCGCGTGAGGAACTCGTGCCACGACTCGAGTCGTGGCTGGCGGAAGCGCAGACGCTCGCGACGAAGTTGTCGCAACACGAAGAGGAGTACGCGCGCACGGGCGACGCGGGCTTGGTCGACTTGATCGCGTCCATGAAACTCCTCGGCGAGAGCGCGGATCGGGACTCGATCGCCGGCGTGACGCGGCGACTCGAACGACTGCGCGACCTGCGACGACAGAGCCTCGAAGCCGTCGCCCCCGAATGGTCCGACGTGTGCGCGAACATCGCCGACGAAACTCGGTCTCCCGAGTACCGGGGCTTGCGACTGGAGCCCCAGTTGGGGCTGGTTCCCTTGCGGCGCGACCCGGAATCGCGACTGTTCGAGTTCCTCCACGTCCTGTCCGGCGCGGCGCCGACCCTCGACGCGGAGAACCGCTGGGTCTTCGCCGAGGACACCGGGCTCGTGCTCGTGCTGATCCCGGGCGGCCCCGCGATCATCGGCGCCGTGCGCGACGACGAGAGCGCACCGAACCACGACCCGAACGCGAAGGACGTCGAATTGCCGGCGTTCCGGGTCGACGTGGCACCGTACTTCCTCTCCAAATACGAGATGACGCAGGCTCAGTGGACGCGGTTCACCGGGCGGAACCCGAGCAAGTACAGCCGCGGTCTGGAGCACGTCGGCCCGACCAATCCCGTCGAGTCCGTCGATTGGTTCGAGGCCGACGACACGCTCCGGCGGATGGGATTGACGGCTCCCACCGAAATCCAGTGGGAGCACGCGGCGCGCGGCGGGCGACCTGGACGCTTCGGCTGTGGCGCAGACATCGCTTGCTTGCAAGGCAGCGCGAACCTCGCCGATCTGGCGCACGAGCAAGGCACGAAACAGGTCTCGCCCGTGACGTGGAGCGACGGTTTCACGCTTCACGCTCCCGTGGGATCGCTAGCGGCGAACGGGTACGGCCTGCACGACGCGATCGGCAACGTCATGGAGTGGTGCGGCAATGCTTTTGGGCGATACCCGCTCGCGATCGATGCGCTCCGTCCACCTCGCGATCCCGCGTTGCGCGCCGGGCTTTACCCCGCGCGCGGTGGCGCGTACGACGGGGTCCCGGGCGAGTTCGGTCGGGTGTCGCAACGCATCGCGCTCGCTCCCGAGTTGAAATCGGCCAATATCGGCGTGCGCCCGGCACGAGGTATCGATCTATGAGATCCTCCGAGTCCCCGAAACGCGTGTAGAGAATCCAATGAAGAGCAAGCAACTCGTCCTCTGTGCGGCAATCGCACTGATCGCCGCGACGTCGCATGCGGCGGACTGCAACAGCAACGGCATCGACGACGCGGTCGAGATCCAAGGGAACCCCCTGCTCGATTGCGATGGAGACGGGATCCTGAACGTGTGTGAGGCGACATCGATCGCGAACGATGACGTGCTGACCGTTGGCTACGGCCTCTCGGCAGACGTGACGGTCACGGCGAATGACGTCGTGGCGAGCAGCACCCCGCTCACGCTCGACATCACCTCCAACCCCGTGCAGGGATTCGTGCAGCTCTTGGCCGGAGGAGTCATCCGCTACAACAACAGCAGTCCATCGCTGCCCCGAGACTGCAGCTCGAGCACGGACATCGTCCGGTATCGACTCCGCGACTGTGCGAACAACATCATCTCCAACATCGCCACTCTCACGGTGACGGTGACCCATCCGATTCCGGACTGCAATTGCAACTGGGCCATCGACGCGACCGAGATCTCGAATGGGGACACGCTCGACAGCAACGGCAATTCCGTGCCCGACGAGTGCGAAGGGCCTCCAGGTCCGTGCCGCATCGCGCTCGCCAACCCCTCGAACTTCGATCGCCAGTTCGAGCCGGACCTGTCCACGGACGGACGCTATCTCGTCTACACGACGAGCGGCTCCACCGGAGCATTCGTGCGCCTGCTCGACCGACAGCTCGGGACCACCGTCCAGGTTGCGCAGAGCTCGACGACGAGCTTCGGTGGAACGGGAGAGCGGGCCTCGGTTTCGGACGACGGGCGGTTCGTGACCTTTCAAGGATCGTCCACCACGCTCGTGCCGGGCGACACGAACGGGGTCTCCGACATCTTCGTTCGCGACCGCCAACTCGGGTCTACGCGGCGGATCAGCCTCACGACGACTTGGGCTCAAGCGAACGGCGCGAGCTCGACGCCCGCCATTTCCGGGAACGGCCGCTGGGTCGTGTTCCGCACGTTCGCCGCGAACATCAACGGAGTCGCGGGTCAGACGCGTCTGTGGTTGTTCGACTTGCAGGCGGTGCAGCCCGCCAACCCGCTGACTCCGGTACTCAACACCGGGGCAGCGGCGCCGAACGCGTCGAGCTTTTCCCCGGCCATGTCGCAAGACGGCCGGTTCGTCGTGTTCGATTCCGACGCGACCAACCTGATCCCTGCCGCCTCGGACACGAACGCAGCCACGGACATCTTTCGGTTCGATCGTCTGGGCGCTGCTCCGAACATGATTCAGCGGATCTCGGTCGGAGCCGGCGGCGTGCAGTCCAATGGGTCGTCGGCCGGGGCCTCGATCTCGGCGGATGGGCGGTTCGTCGCGTTCCTGAGCATCGGGACCAACCTGGTCGCGTCGGACGTGGGAGGCCTCGTGGACGCGTTCGTGCGTGACACCCAGAGCGGGACGACGCTCCTCGCGAGCACGAGCACGAGCGGGCAACCCGACTCGTTGGTCAGCCGCACTCGCATCGCCGCCAGCGGAACGCGCGTCGCGATCTGCACGGCGGCCGGCAACTGGCTGCCTTCGGGCACCAATCCCTCGTCCATCTCGAACGTGTTCGTCCGCGACCTCACGGCGGGCACGACGACGCTCGCGAGCGTCGGCGACCTCGGGACACCGGGGAACGGCAGCAGCGGCGACGAGGGATTCGACGTCGGGCCTCTTGGCGAGGTCTTCCTCGCGAGCCGCGCGAGCAACCTCGTGATCGTCTCGGGGTTGCAGACGCGGATCTACGGACGGACCTGCTCGCCCTCGATCGATCCGACCGTCTGCGTCGGCGACGGCTCCGGAACGGAATGCCCGTGCGGCAACAACAGTGCAGTCGGTTCGAACCGCGGATGCCTGCATTCTTTCGGCCTCGGAGCGCGACTCGCCGGCACGGGCGTGTCCAGCGTCCTCGCCGACACCGTGACGATCACGTTGTCCGACGCGCCCGCGTCGGGCGGTCAGGCGACGACGTTCTTCCAAGGCACGCGGCTCGCGGGTGGCGGAGCCGGAACCGTGTTCGGCGACGGCTTGCGCTGCGCAGTCGGGACCGTCCTGCGGTTGGGCACGAGGTCGGCCGCGACGGGCGGAGCGAGCTTCGGTCACGGAATCAGCGGGGATCCGGCCATTTCGGTGGTCGGAGTCGTCCCGGCGGCGGGCAGCACGCGCTACTACCAGGCGACGTACCGCAACGCGCTCGCCTTCTGTACGTCGGCGACCTTCAACGCGTCGAACGGGATCGAAATCGTCTGGGTGCCGTGACAGTTTTGCACCTGTCAACTCCGGAGTGACGGGTTCGCCGTTCTCTGTCCTGTGAGGCCGGCCGACCTCGGTCGGCCTCGCTCGCGTCGAGCGAGTTGATCGGGAGGAGGTATGCGGAACGGGCGGCGTCGGATCGCTGCACGTCGGGCGCACCCACGGCGGATCGAGACTCGTTCGGCACTCCTCTCCGTTGGAGTACCATCGGCGGAATGCAGCCCTGGATCATCGTGGGACGTCACGCACTCGAGGCGTTCCAGCACGGCGCGATCCGTGTCGTTCTCGAAGCGACCAACGTCCCGCGATCCGACATGGATCGCGGCGACTCCCGTTCCCACGGTTCGCGGTTCGGCGGCTGACGCGTGGCAGAACTCGGGCTCGAAAACGTCACGTTGACCTTCGGCGGATCGCCGCTGCTCGAGCGCGTCAGCCTTCAGATCGAGCGCGGGGAACGCGTCGGTCTCCTGGGTCGCAACGGCAGCGGCAAGACGACGCTGATGCGCGTCTTGACGGGTGAGCTCACGCCCGACGAAGGCCTCGTCGTCCGACGACAGGGCGTGCGCATCGCGGGACTCTCGCAACAGGTGCCGAAGTCCATGCCGGGCACGGTGAGCGAGTCCATCCACGCGGCGCTGAAAGCGGCGAGTGTCGAGGAGGGTTGGCAGTCCGAATCGCGCTGCGACCAAGTCATCGCGCAGCTCGGCCTCGATCCCGACGCGGCGGTCGACACGTTGTCAGCCGGCGCGAAGCGGCGCGTTTTGCTCGCGCAAGCGCTCGCGATCGATCCGGACGTGTTGCTGCTCGACGAGCCGACGAACCACCTCGACATCGACACGATCCAGAACCTCGAGGAGCACCTCGTGCGCCGCGGTGGAGCGTTGGTGCTCGTCACGCACGATCGCACGTTCCTGCAGGCGGTCGCTACGCGCATCCTCGATCTCGATCGAGCGCGTTTGCGCGCCTTCGACTGCGGCTACGACACGTACCTCGAGCGCAAGGAAGCCGTCCTCTTGGCCGAGCGCCACGAAGCGGCCGAGTTCGACAAGGTGCTCGCGCAGGAAGAAGTGTGGATCCGTCGCGGCATCGAGGCGCGGCGCACGCGCAACATGGGCCGGGTTCGCGCGCTGAAGGCGATGCGCATCGAGCGCGTCGCGCGGCGCGAGGAAGTCGGTCGCGCTAAAGCGATCGTGCAAGAGGCGTCACGCTCGGGGCAACTCGTTTTGCGTGCGCAAGGCTTGAAACAGGCTTACGGCGAGCGCGAATTGCTCGGCGGACTGTCCCTCGAAGTCCAGCGTGGGGATCGCATCGGCATCGTCGGTCCGAACGGATGTGGCAAGACGACGCTGGTGAAGATCCTGCTCGGCGAGCTCACACCCGACGGCGGCACGGTCAAGCACGGCACGAATCTGGAAATCGCCCGCTTCGATCAGTTGCACGCGACGCTCGATCCGACGAAGACGATCCAGGAGAACCTCTCGGGCGACGGCGACACCGTGATGGTCGGCGGCGTCGCGCGCAACATCGTCGGGTACATGAAGGACTTCCTCTTCCGGCCGGAGCAGGTGCGTGAGCCGGTCTCGCGGCTCAGCGGCGGCGAGCGCAATCGCGTGCAACTCGCGAAAATCCTCGCGCGGCCGTGCAACTTGCTCGTGCTCGACGAACCGACGAACGACTTGGACCTCGAGACGCTCGAACTGCTCGAAGATCTGTTGCTGGAGTACCAAGGCACGCTCCTGCTCGTCAGCCACGACCGCGCGTTCCTCGACGAGGTCGTCACTTCGATCGTCGTGTTCGACGAGGGTCGCGTCACGGAGAGCGTCGGCGGTTGGTCCGATTGGGTCGCGCGACGAGCCGAGATCGCCGAAGCGAAGGCGCCGGTCAAGGCGCGCGGCAAAGCCATAGCTGGGTCGGCACCGAAGACCCGCAAGCTGACTTACGGCGAGCGGCTCGAGCTCGACAAGCTGCCAGCGCGTATCGAAGCGCTCGAACACGAGAAACACGGCCTGGAACTGGCGATGTCGGACCCGGCGTTCTACCGCGGACCGGCGGCGGACATCAGCGCCCGCACCGCGCGGTCGAGTGAGCTCGAGCGCGAGATCACGGCGCTGTACGCGCGCTGGGAAATGCTGGCGAGCCTACCGACCTGAGAGCGCGCCTGCGGAACCTCGGTTGCGCCGCTTCGCGCCGCCCCGAGCCGACGAGTGCTCCACGAACTCCGGATCAGAAGCTCGTGCGGAAGCCGAAGTACACCGCGCGCTCGATCTCGTTCGCACCGGCTTCCGGGTGCGACGGATCGTTGGCGTTCTGGACCCCGATCGAGAACTCCGTGCCCGGGCGCGGCCGCCAAGCGAGGCGCATGTCGACGCGCACGTACGAGTCCACGTCGAAGTAGGGCAGGCGATCGACGTAGTAGACGGCCCCGTCGAGGTTCCAATCGTCTGCGATGTCGTAGTACGCGCGCACGCCTGCGTGGTGAACGGGGACGAGTTCGTCGCGCGCGTCGATCGAGTCCACCTCCAAGCTCGACGCGTCGGCCTCGAAGTCCATCTCGAAGTACGTGTACGTGCCGCGCAGGCGCAGGCTCTCGCAGACGTCGTAGTCGATCCCGGCCTCGAACCCACGCGCGATGGCGCTGCCCTGGTTGCCGTACGTGAGGATCGTTCCGTCGGGATCCTCGAACGTCTGCAGATTGTCGTAGTCGTTGTAGAACGCGGCCAGATCGACCGTGACCTTCTCGTCGATGCGCGTACGCACGCCGACCTCGTACGCGAGCAGCTCCTCGGCCTCGAAATCGGGATTGCCGACGAAGAACGGCTCGGGGTCGCTGGGATCGAAGTACTGGACGATGTCCTTCTCTTCGATCGACGGCGAGCGAACGGCACGTGCAACCGAGGCCCATACCGAAGTGGTTTCGGTGACGCGCCAGAGCCAGCGCGCGTTCGGTTGGATCTGGAGGTCGTCGAAATTCGACTCCTCGGCCTGGATGCCGAGGATGAGCGTCGAGTCGAGGCTCTCGATGCCGATCTCGGTCTGCGCGAACGCACGCGCACTCCAGATGCGCTGGAATTCCGGGTCGAAATCGATGTAGCCGTCGTCGCTACCCATGTCCGCCTGGACGACGCGGCCGCCGACCCCGACCGTCAGGCTGCTCGACTCGGAGAGCATGCGGCGGCGCGTCCACTCGAGGTCGAGCGTCTGCAGATCCTGCTTCAGGTCATCGGTCGTGTCGTCCGGCAAGGTCTGATGATCGAGCAGGAACCAGGCCTGGAAACGCTGCTGATCGTCGGCGTCGCCGGTCTCGTACGTGCCCGACAAGAAGCCGCCGTACTTGTCGTGGTCCCGTTCGAAGTCGGAGCTCGGCCCGAACTCGCCGGCGTACGCCGTGCCGAGCACGCGAATCCGACTCGTCTCGTCGACTTCATAGTCGGAACGCCATCCGACGCTCCGCATGCGCCAGTCGCCGTCGCGATCGTTGACCAGGCCCTCGTGGTAGGTCGTCGAGGCCCAGGTACGGAACCAAGAGCTCTCGCCGAGCGTGCCTCCGACGGAGCCATCGGCCGACGACACGGTCGAGCCCAACGTCGCATCCAGCGTGACGCCTTGCGTGTCGCGCGCGTGCTTCGTGATCACGTTCACGACGCCGTTCATCGCGTTCGTGCCCCACAACGTGCCCGCGGGACCGCGGATGATCTCGATCCGATCGATGTCACCGATCGGGATGTCGAGGAGCGGCCACCAGATGCCGGCCATCGCCGGGCTGTAGAGGCTCACGCCGTCCACCATCAGCAGGAGCTGATTCATGAACGACTGATTTTGTTCGGAGAGGCCGCCGGTGAAGCCGCGCGACGCGACGTCCCAACCCTGCGTGCGCCACTGCGCGACGTGAAAGCCGGGAACCATACGCAGCGCTTCTTGGACGCTCGTGACTCCCTGACGACGCAGCTCGTCACCGGTGAGCACGTAAACCGCGGCCGGAATGTCGAGCATCTTCTGGCCGTGGCGCGACGCGACGGAGACCTCGATCTCCATCAAGTCCTCCAGAGACATCTCGACGAGAGCGCCATCCTGAACCGGGGCGGGACCCGCTGGATCCTGCGCGAGGGCGACAGGAGCGAGGCTGACCAGCGCGAGGATGGCGCACGGGACGGGGAGGCGTGCGGGGAACATCGGACTGCCAGGTCATCGAGCGATGACGTCGCAGGCTTGAGCGTCCGTGCGCTTCTTTCCTGGTGCCGTCGTGCGACTGGACTTCTGAACAAGGCTCCTCCCCAGGGCAAAACCCTACGGGCGAATCAGATTTCAGGGTGATCGCGTCGATCTCTTCTCCACGTCGGATTCGAGAAGAGTCCCCGTCGAATGCACGTCCCCTGCCCCAGCGCTCCGCGCGTGGTCCCCCACGCGGAGAGCGGACCCATCGCACGCCGCAGTACTGCTGCGTCGATGTTCGCGCGCACACGGGCGCGGGTCGGATACGTGCTCGCCCTCGCGCTCGCGGGGCTCGCTTCGATCGCGCTCGCCCGATCACTGCCGATCGTTCGCGCCGGCTTCGATGCGTCGCGGATGAGTCCCTCGACGGATGCGGACGCCGTGAAGTCGGCGTTCGTCTACAACTTCGCGGCGCGTCACGTGAAGTGGCCCGAGACGGCGCACAAGGACAAGACGTCACCGTTCGTGATCGGCGTGCTCGGCGACGCGAGCCTCACTAGGGTTCTGATCGCGACGTGTCGTGATCGCAAGTGCGGCGAACGCAACATCGAAGTCCGCGTGCTCGACGAAGCAGCGCGAGCGTTCGAGTGCCACATCCTCGTCGTGCCGGAGAGCCGGGAAGCCGAGATCCCGGAGATCGCAAAGGCCTTGGCTCACGCGCCCGTTCTGCTCGTCTCGTCGACCGAGAGGGGCGTCAGGAAAGGCGCGCACATCGGGTTCTTCCTCGACAAATCGAAGGTCCGCTTCGCCGCCCATCCCCCGTCAGCGAAGAGGGCCGGGCTCGAGATCAGCTCGGAACTCTTGAAGCTCGCCCGAGTCGTAGAGAAGCAGGACGAAACTTCCCGATGAACAGCGCACCGCGCCGCACTTCCATCGGCACACGGATCACCTGGATCCTCGTCGCCACGTCGAGCGTGGCCTTGCTCCTCGCCGCGATCCTATTCGGCATCTACGACCGCGGACAGGCGCAAGCAGCGCTGGCGAGCGACCTGCGCGTCGCGAGCGAAGTCCTCGGAACCAACGTCCGCTCCGCGATCGAGTTCGACGATGCGGCGTTCGTCCGCGAACAGCTCCAGCAACTCGAACGCTACGCCCACGTCCGCTCGGCCGCCGTGACGGACGAGTCCGGCAAGATCTTCGCCGAATGGACGCGCACGAAGAGCGGCAACAGAGACTACGTCGACCGCGCGACGAAGGAGGGGGCACGGTTCCTGGACGATTCCGTCGTCGTGAAGCACGACATCGTCGTCGGGCAGATGACGCTCGGCGCGATCCACATCGAGAGCGGTCTGGGCCCGGTCACGCGACGCCAGGAGCGCATGACCTGGGTCGTATCGGGCGGCTGGCTGGTATGCGTCGCGTTCGCGTTCTTCATGGCGCGCGTGCTACACGGCAGCGTGTCACGCCCGATCGGCGCGCTCTCGGCGATCGCTCGACGCGTCCGCGAGGAAGGCGACTACGCCGTGCGCGCCGGTCACTCGACCTTGGACGAAGTCGGCGAGCTCGTCGAGTCGTTCAACCAGATGCTGGCCGAGATCGAGGAACGCGATTCGTTGCTCGCCGAGCATCGCGATCACCTCGAAGCCGAGGTCGAGCGTCGCACCGCCGACCTGGTCGACGTGAACGCGCAGCTCAGGGCTTCCATGGAGGAAGCGCGCGCCGCCACGGTCGCGAAGTCACAGTTCCTCGCGAACATGAGCCACGAGATCCGTACGCCCATGAACGGCGTCATCGGGATGACCACGCTGCTCCTCGACACGGAACTCGACTACCAGCAGCGCGAAACGGCCAGCACGGTCCTCCACTCGGCCGAGAGCCTGCTCGTCCTGCTCAACGACATCCTCGACTTCAGCAAGATCGAGGCCGGCAAGCTGGAGCTCGAGGCGATCGACTTCGACCTGAGGGCCGTCGCCGAGGAAACGGTCAAGACCCTCGCCGCGAAGGCGCATGAAAAGGGCCTGGAATTGGCCTGCCTGATGCACGCCGACGTGCTGCCCGGGATGCGTGGAGATCCGACACGCCTGCGTCAGATCCTCCTGAACCTCGCCTCGAACGCCGTGAAGTTCACGACCCGTGGCGAGGTGGTCGTCGAGGTCGCGCGCGAGACGCTCGCCGACGGTCGACCGGCGATCCGTTTCAGCGTCCGCGACACGGGTGCCGGCATCAGCGCCGAGCGGCAGGGCAATCTGTTCCAACTCTTCTCGCAGCTCGACGCGTCGACGACGCGCAAGTTCGGCGGGACCGGACTCGGCCTCGCGATCTCGAAGCAGCTCGTGCAGCTCATGGACGGCGAGATCGGCGTCGAGAGCGAAACCGGGAGAGGCTCGACGTTCTGGTTCACGGTTCCGTGGACCGCCTGCTCGGAACCGCTGGAGCCGCCCGCCGCGCTTCCGCGCCGTCCACCGCCGGTGCGCATGCTCGTCCTCGACGACAACCAGACGAACCGCACGATCGTCGTCCAATTCGCGCGCGCCTGGGGCTCGGCCTGCGACGAAGTCGCCGACGCGTGTACCGCTCTGGAGATGATCCGCCGCGCTCGCGTCGAGGGCGCACCCTACGCCCTCGTGTTCGTCGATCACGACATGCCCGACATCGACGGCGAGATGTTCGCGCGGACCCTACGCGCGGATCCCTCGATCGCCGCGACACCACTCGTGATGCTGACTTCGATCGGCGGGGCCGGTGAATCGCGGCGCATGGAGGCGTTGGGTTTCGCCGCGTACTTGGTGAAGCCGATTCGACAGGGCAGCCTCGAGGAGTGCGCAGCCAAAGTGCTCGCGTCCGACGGGAAGGGCGAGAAGCTGAAGCGCACGGGCATCATCACGAACGGCATGCTGCGCGAGGTCGCACCGCTGCGCGATGCGCGGATCCTGGTCGCCGAGGACAACGCCGTGAACCAGCGCGTCGCCATCGGGCTGTTGAAGAAGCTCGGCTACGCTTGCCAGGTCGCGGCCGACGGCAACGTCGCCATTCAGATGGCGGGCGAATCGAGCTACGACCTGATCCTCATGGATTGCCAGATGCCCGAGTGCGATGGATACGCAGCGTCGCGCACTCTCCGTTCGAAGGGCCTCGACGTGCCGATCGTCGCGATGACGGCCAATGCAATGACCGGCGATCGCGAGCGCTGCCTCGAAGCGGGCATGGACGACTTCCTGACGAAGCCCGTGTCGCCCGTGGCCCTCGGTGAAATGCTGCGCAAGTGGATCGGGCGGCGATCGGATCGCGTGGCGAGTTCGAAGTCCGCGGCCGAACGCACGCCTTCCGACAAGGCCTGAGCCGGCACGACCTCAGCGAGTGCGGAAGGCGCTCGCCGGGAACCGAGTGCCCGTCGTCGGGTGTTTCACGGTGCGCTTCAACACGAGGTCGAAGAGCAGCGGGTTCACGGCCCAGATCTCGTCGAGAGCGCGCGCCTCCTCGCTCGTGAGGTAGCCCGCGTCGGCGAGCTCACCGGTGCGGAACAGCGCATCGATCGCCGGCAACGGCCAATCGCTGCCGTTCACGAGTCGTTCGTGGAGATCCGTTCGCGCGAGCATCGTGATGAGCGGCCGCCCCGAGCGCCCAGTCTGCGTCAGCGCCGAGATCTCTCCGAACGCGCGCCCGACATAGCGCGGATCGTCCATGACCCGCAGGAAGAGTTCGAAGTTGTCGACGCGCTTCCCCGCGGGATCGTCGAGGTCGACGCCCTCACCGCGCGAGGCGCAGTGTCCGATGTAGACTCGCACGCCGAGATCGAGCGCGCGCCGCAAGCGCAAGGGATTGCCGTATTCCTGCGTCGTTTCGGACTCGACCGCCTGCTCCTCGCCCGCGTGCGAGAGCAACGTCATCCCGAGGCGAGCCATCGCCGCGTAGAACGCATCGCAGCGCGCATCCGCCGGATCCATGCCCATCGCGTTCGGCAACCACTTCACGATGCGCGTGCCGGCGGCGGCGCAACATTCGAGCTCGGCGACCGCATCCGCGCGGTACGGATGGATGGAAGCGACGGCCACGAGCACATCGGCGTTCGCGCGCGCCAGGGCTTCCACGTGTTCGTTGGGCACGTAGAACTCGGTGTCCGCCTCGTCCACCGATCCGTCGGGCCGATGGAACGCGTCGAACGCCATCGCTGCGTAGCGCGAGACGCCGGCTGCTCGAGCGAGGCGCAAGAAGTGCGCGGCGCTCTGCGACTCCGCGCGCGCGACGTCCTCGATGCCGAACGCGCGCTGGTACGCGAGGAACTGGACGTGTTGCTTCGGATGCAGCCACGAGAGAAATCGCGGGCTGATGCGCGCGCCGCTGCCGTTCTCTCCCGTCCCGACGGTGTGGACGTGGTGGTCGAAAGCTGGATCGGCGCGGAAGTCGGCGATCGCGACCTCGAGGATTTCCCGAGCTCGCGGCGAGAGGCCCGACAGGTCCTCCGGACTCTCGCCCGGCCGACCGATCGCGGTCTCGAACGCGAACCAGGCTCCGCCGCCGAGGAGGAGGACTAGAGCTACAGCGAGGACGGTCCACACACGGCGAGGCCGTTGGCTCATCCGCCGAAGTCTAGGCCGGTGCCCTCGCGTTCGTGCGCGCTGCGTCCTGGATCCGAGACCGTCGAGCCTCGAGCGGCACGCGCGACGAGGACCGACCGAAGAGGGGCGGCGAGACGCAGTGAGCAGCGAGCGATCGTTCGAGTGAGTCCTAGCGCAGCGAGCACGGTCCGCTGTCGATCACTCCGCATTCCACCGACTAGAGCTTCTCGGGTTGCCCTCACGGAAAAACCGGATCCCGCAGGGCGCCGTCCCGCCAGGACGAGCCCTCTCGTCAGGAACCCTTGCTTTGGGCCGCGATCTGCTCACGCAAGGCTGCAGCGGGTAGATCCAGTCCCAGCGCCTCGTAGCTCGAAAGGAGCAGCTCGCGGCACGACCGCGCGCGTGGGCCGCCGGTTCCGCCGGCGAGCACGCAGGCCTCCAGGATCGGCTCGAGCAGCCCGGGAACGGGGTCGGGCTGACCGACACGGAGCCATTGCTCGGCGAGGCGAAGTGTGAAGTCGAGGCGTTCCGGCGAGTCAGGTGGCAGCGTGCTCGCGGCCGCGTGCGCCTCTCGGTAGGCATCGAGCGCGTCGAGTTCCCTCCCGAGCGCCTGGCGCAACACGGCGAGAGCGGCGCAGCCCTCCGCGACTTTGAGCGGGAACGATTCCACCTGGCGCCAAGCCGACGACATCTCGCAGAACTCGGCCTCGGCTTCCTGCAGCCGCCCCGCATCGTTCAGGAGCCCGGCCAGGATCTCGCGCGATCGGAGGGTGCCTGCGTTCACCGCGCCGAACTTCTCGACGCGCGCCGCCAGGGCCTCGCGGATCACGAGTTCGGCTTCCAGGCGGCGTCCCGCTGCCGAAAGCGCGAGAGCAAGCACATTGAGACCTCGCAACCTGTCGTCGTGCTCTGGACCTTGGAGACGGCGCTGGATTTCGACGTTGGCCTCCATCGTTTCGACCGCCTCGGGCGCTCGCTTCAGGTCGATCAGGGTGTTCGACAGCGTTTGATACGCGTTGACCACGACGCGGGCGGACCGCCCGTACTGCTTCTCCCCTTGTGACGCTGCCTCGCGTGCTGTGGCTTCAGACTCGGCGAGCAGCCCCGCGCGCCTCAGCGCGACCGCCAGCAGAGTCGCTGCCTGAACCGTCTCCGCCGCCCCGACCAGACCCCGGTCCACCCTCTCCGCGTAGGCCTCGCGCAGGATCGGAAGGGCCTCCGTAGTTTGACCGCATTGGTCCAGCATCCAGCCCAGACGCGATCGAACGTCGATGGTGCCGATGCTGTCCCCCCAGCTCAGCGGCTTCGAGCGCGACGCAACGTCCTTCAGGGTCTGGACAGCCTCCTGCTCGCGGCCCAGTTGGAGGAGCGTCTGGCAGTGCACGAGTTGCGCGCTCAGGGTGTCGACGTGCTCGGGGCCCGAGCGCTGGACGTACGCCTCCACGGCCGTGCGCGCCAGTTGCTCGGCCTCTTCGCCAGAGCCGCGCAACGCTAGGCAGTTGATCAGCATCGTCTGCGCGTCCAGCGTCCGTCTGTCCGTCGCGCCTGCGCGCCCGCGACGGATCTCGAAGAGCTCACGCAGCAGCCCTTCCGCCTCGGCGAATCGGCCAGCCTGCATGAAGTTCTCCGTCAACGATTGGATCAGGGCAGCCGCCTCTTCGCTGTCCCTCGAGACGCACTGGGCGAGCGCGTCCCGCGCGACCGACTCGGCCTCTTCGAACGAGCCCGCACGGGCGAGATGTCCTGTCAGCACGCGGGCGCTGCGCAGCGTCTCGGGCGCCGAAGGGCCCAGGCGCGCCAGATTGCGCTCGAGCAGCGACCGCGCCTCGTCGGCAGCTGCCGCCGGGTCCGCGCCCAATTTGCAGCGGAGGTGCACGACGATGCGCTCGAACCCCGCCAGACGCTCGATCGAGATTCCCGTCGAGGATCGCGCCAGTTCCAGCGTCGCGCGGCTCTCTTCGAGCGCATCTTCCAAACGCCCGAGGTTCGCATAGGCCTCCCCCAGCGCGCGGTGCAGCTCCAGCGCGACCTCCGGCTCCTCGTGCGTCGTACGCAGCTCTTCCCGTGCGATGTCCAGGAGCTCGACGACGCGCACGTCGTATCCCTGTGCGTCGTGCGACGCCGCGGTCAGCAGTCGGTTCTGGAAGGCCAGCACCCGGTCCTTGCGCGCGGTCTCGATCTCGAGCTCCTTCGCGCGGACGGCGAGCTGGTCGCGCGCGGATTCGGCCTTGGCGCGCTCGCGCAGCGTGAAGACGAGGCCGATCGCAAGGGCCATGAAGACGGCCGCGAGCGCGCCGACACCGACTCGGTGGCGGCGGACGAACTTGCGTGCTTCGTAGAGCCGGGAGGGCGGGCTGGCCAGCACGGGCTCGTGCGCCAGCAGGCGCGCGAGGTCGGCGTCGAACTCGGCGACGCTGGCGTAGCGGCGCATGCGATCCTTGTCGATGGCCTTCGCGAGGATCCACTCGAGCTCGGCCGGGAGACTCGAGCGCACGGATCGTGCGGACGGGATCGGATCCTCGACGATCGCGCGCAAGGACTGCGTGAGTGCCTTGCCCTCGAGCGAGTACGCGCGCTTGCCGCAGACGAGCTCGTAGAGCACGAGACCCAGCGCGTGCACGTCGCTCTGCGCGTCGACCTCACCGGCACGACCCTCGGCCTGCTCGGGGCTCATGTACTGCAGCGTGCCGATCAGCTCGCCCGTGCGCGTCATGCGCGGCCCTTCGCCATCGGCGTCGTCGAGCGCGCGCGCGATGCCGAAATCGATCACCTTGGGAACACCCGCGGCGTCGACGAGCACGTTGCTGGGCTTCAAGTCGCGGTGGACGACACCCTTGGCGTGCCCGTGAGCGACCGCAGCGCACACGTGACGGAACAGCGCAATCGTCTCGGTCGCCGAAAGCTCGCGCGCGCGCACGAACGCGGTGATGGGCAGCGCATCCTCGACCAGCTCCATCGCCAGGTACGGCGTCGTCCCGTCGACGCCGGCCGCGAAGATCTGCGCGATCGACGGGTGGTTCATCCGCGCGAGCAGCTCGGCTTCCTGCGCGAAGCGCCGCGCGGACGAAGCGTCCGCGAACGGCGGCAGGACCTTGAGCGCGACCTGCCGGTGGGGATGGCTCTGCTCGGCTTCGTGCACGCTACCCATGCCGCCCGTGCCGATGCAGCGCACGAGACGGAAGCCGCCGACCACCGCGCCCGGCGTGAGCGGGATCGCGGGCACGAATGTCGCGACGTGCGGCGGCGTCAAGTAGTCGCCGGCGGAATCGTGGTGCTCGAGCAGCGAGTCGACCTCGCGCCGCAGCTCGACGTCGTCCGCGCAACGCTCGTCGAGGAAGCGCGCGCGCTCCTCGCGCGAAAGAACCGCAGCGGCTTCGAAAAGCGCGGCTACGTCATCCCACGGGCGCTTCATGGCCGCCCCCCCCGGCGTGTGGGCGGTGGGCGATACGAGCCTTCCACAGGGCGAGCGCTGACGCAGTCGTTGGGGTGGTGGGCCGGAGCCGACTCAGCCACGAAGGAACTCGCCTCGGCGCCTGGCTGGAAGTCGCGCGGACCGACGACGGTGTCAACCGCAAGGTTCATGGCGAGTTCTTCTCCACTACCGGACCACGAGCATGACCGTTCCCGCCCGTCTGCATCCTAGCGCGCGCGCTCGAACGCAGCTCTTGGAGCTCGAAGTCAAAGCCAGCGTGGCGAGTCGTCGAAACGACCCGCCACGCGCGCTCGAGGCCGTGGTCCCGCTTGGAGAGCGGCCACGTGCGCTTTCACCGGGCTATCAGGGAAGCCAGGTGACTCTCAGGCAGTCCTTTCCGAGGGTGTCATTTCGGCCGACGCCACGCTGGACGGCCAGAGGACGGAAAGGACCCGAATGGCATTGCCCTCGCAGAGGGCGCTGCGCCTGGGCGGCGCGCAGGAACTCCACGCACACCGACCAGGACCAGCGCCCTTGCGCGACGACGGCGGCCTTCTCGAGGCTGAGCACGTTGGGGGTTCGCAGGAAGCGATTGAGTTCCTCGGTCGCCTCCTCGTCGCCTTCCAGCGGGATCGACAACGCCTCAATCTGCATGTGCCCTTCCTCGCCCTTTGTCCGCTGCGCGCGGCCACCGGCTGCGGCATCTACGGCTTCGCTCCGCTCCCGCCTTCGTGCCGCCGCCTCAGGCCGCGCTCCGCTCGCCTACGGCGCGAGAACTGGGGCGAGGACGACCCGGAACCCGATGACGTTGCCCGTGTTGCCGGGACCGAAGCTGTCCCGGTCCGCGGAGCGACAGACGTCCGAGTAGAGGTGCCAGCCGCCGCCGCGGAGGACCCGGTAGGGGCCGCCTGTCACGAACGGATCCGTGACCGGCCCGGCCGAGTACGCCGCGTGCGAGTCGAGGCACCACTCCCACGCGTTGCCGTGCATGTCGTACAGGCCCCACGCGTTGGGAGCGTAGCTGCCGACCGGCACCGTGCTGCTCGATCCGCACGACGAGTTCGAGTGGTACGAGTACCCAAACTTGGCCTGGTTGCAGAACAGCGCGCTGCCGACGTTGAACTCCGTCGTCGTCCCCGCGCGGCAGGCGTACTCCCACTCGGCTTCGGTGGGTAGGCGGTATTGATATCCGGGCGGGACGTTACCGAGCGCTGACTGCTGCGTGGTCAACGCCGCGCAGTAGGCCTGCGCGTCGAACCAAATCACTTGCTCCACGGGGTTGTTCGCGCCGGGGAAGCCCGACGGGTTCGTGCCCATCAGCGCCGTGTACTCCGACTGCGTCACCTCGTGCTGCCCCATCCAGAAGGAGTAGCTGATCGTCACCGGGTGGACGGGCTGCGTGACAGAGCTGCCGAAGTACGGCGCCCCGCCCGCCGCGTTCGACCCCATGACGAACGTCCCCGCAGGGATCGCCACCATCCCCGGCGCACTCCCGAGTCCCCAGGTCACGCTCAGCCCGTTCGTGAGGTTGAACGTCGCGCTCACGCAGAACACCGCCGCGTTGCGATACCACACCTGGTACGTGCGCGTGCCCGGGCTCGTCACGAGGCCGCGGACCGAGATCGAGGGATCGCCCGCCGCGGGGTACTGCGAACCGCCGCTGGCATTCACCTTCGTGCCGAGACGGATGATCGACCCGCCTGCGCAGCGCAGGCCGTCGCCGAACAGGCTGCCCAGCCCGCCGTTCAACCGGGTCGTGCCCTGGAAGTAGAGCGCCGAGCTGTTCGGCATGCCGCTGCCCGACAGGACCAGGCTGTCGAGGCCGATGCCCGCGCTCCCGGTCGCGCTCAAGTTCGCGCCGTTCGGATTCACCGAGCTCGCGCAGCCGTTCCCCGGCAGGCCACTGTTGCCACACGGGCAGGCCGTGCCGGTGCCGTCGCCGGCGCAGAAGGACGAGATCGGCCCGCCGATCGGGCTGTTGTAGAGCCCGCCTTCGATGTTGCGATTGGTGGCAATGGTGGCGTCGGTCCAACCCAGCGCGTAGCCCGGACCGGTGCCTCCCGTGCTGACCTGCGAGACGATCGTCGGCTCGATCTGCGTTCCGTTGAGGAATGCGAAAGGCACGTGCGCCTCCGAAACCGCGATGGCCCCCGCGAGGATGTGGAACGCGGACACGTAGATGTCGTAGTCGGCCAAGCTCGACAGGTAGGTCTCGGCGTACGTCACGGTGAAGTGCTGGCCGTCGCTGTCCACCGCGGGTTCGCGCTGGTCCTCGAACAGCGTCGTCCCCTCGATGAACGAGAGCGACGTGATGGGGCCCACGGTCCCGCCGGTGATGCTGGCCGCGTAGATGTCGTGATCCGATGTTGTCGCGAAATAACGCTCCCACACGACGGCGTACGAGCCCGCGGTCAAGCTGGTCGAAGCACTGGGCCTCGTGTCGTCGCTCGAGCCCGCGCTCACGACGAAGTTCGGGGTGGTGATCGCGGAACCATCCCATTCGACCTGCGCCGCATGGATGTCGCCGTTCGTCGAGGTGATGTCGCGCTGCCAGGCAATATTCCAGCGGATGCCCGAATTGCCCTTCGAAACGGACGGCAGCATGTCGTGCTGAGGACTGGTGTTGGCGATCGGGAGCACGCTCGCGCCCACCAGCGTTCCGGTGTTGGTGACCAGCCGCGCCAGGATGTCGTGGTCCGTCGGGGACCATTCGCGCTCGAACGCCACGCAGTAGTACGCCGGGAAGCCGGAGAAGGGATCGCCCCCGACGGACACGTTCGTCTTGTGGCCGGTGCTGTCGACGGTCGTGCTGATGTTGAAGACCGTCCCGTAAGTCGGTCCCGTCGCAGGGGTCGTCCGACCACGCACGATGCGGCTCGAGAAACCGACGACGTTGCCGACCGAGCCAGCCACGAGGAACTGGTCGTAGGCATTGAGGTTCCCGACCGAAGGACCGCGCCAGTCCGTAGTGGAGGAGTCGACGTAGGCCCCGGGTCCGGCGACTCCCGTCAATGAGATCACTTGGCTGTAGACGTCGTGATCGGTCGCCGTCACCGTCTCTTCATAGACGTACAGGTAGCGATAGGTCGTCGCGTCGAAGGCCACGTCGGGCGCGAAGTTGTCGAACGTCGTCGTGTCGACATCGAAGGTCGTGATCAGCGGATCCACGGTCAGCGGGAACTGCGCCGAGGCCAAGTAGTCCGCCTCCACGTCGATCTGGACGCCGCCCGCCACGAGCCGCGTGACCAGCGCACGCTTGACACCCGACTCCTCGCGCACGAAAGCCCGGCCGTAACGGACGGCACCGAACTCGTTCGCGAACTCGAAGCCGTCGGCGCGCTCACCGCGGGTCATCTCGGATCGCAGGCCGACGACGAGCTCGAGGCCGCCGGCCGGCCGCTCGCTGATGACGAAGGTCTGCTCGACGCCTTCGACACCGATCTCGTAGACCTCGTCGATCACACCGCGTTCGATGACGACTCGCTCGCCGTCGCGCACGACGGAAGTGATGGGGCTCAGCGGGATCGCCTGGCCCGCACTCGTCGCCGACGCGAGCGTGAGTTCCAGCGGGAAGTGACGCGGCTGATTGGACCCGAACAGGGGGAAGTACGTCGCGCCTTCGCTGCCGAAGCGCGCCTTGTAGGTGCGGCCGCGCACCCAGATCGCGCCGTGCTCGTCCGTGTCCCAGTGGACCCGAGCGTAGCGCTCGGAGGTCGAGGAGATCGGCACGCCGACACGGTTCGCGCTGGTTTCCCGAGCGCGTTCGCGCGGCTCCGCCGCGGTGGCGTCCTCGCGCTGGCTACGCGCGAGGCCGTCGGCGATCGAGGAGTCGACGTCGGCACGGGGCGGCGTCGCCGTATCCGTCCGATCGAGGGACAGATCCGCCGGCGGTCGCGGCACGCGCGGCTCTTGTCGGCTCTCGTGGGACGTTTGAGCGCTCGCCAGCGTCGTCAGCGCGATCCAAGCGCCGGTGAGCACCGCGTGGGTCGGGAAAGAAGAGTTCATGACGTGATCCAGGGTCCGGGGTGGGAGGCCGCCGCGACCCGAGAGTGGATCCGGCGGTGCATGCCAGACCCACGGAAAGGCGCCGCGCCAGCCTTCAGGAAAACCCGGATTCCGCAGGGCGTCGCCCTGCCCGGACGAGCCCGCTCGTCAGGAGCCCTTGGTTTGGGCCGCAATCTGCTCCCGCAAGGCTGCAGCGGGTAGATCCAGTCCCAACGCCTCGTAGCTCGAAAGGAGCAGCTCGCGGCACGACCGCGCGCGTGTGCCGCCGGTTCCGCCGACAGCCACGAGCGCGCGCTTCTCACGCGAAAGAACCGCAGCGGCTTCGAAAAGCGCGGCTACGTCATCCCACGGGCGCTTCATGGCCGCCCTCCCGGCGTGTGGGCGGTGGGCGATACGAGCCTTCCACAGGGAGAGCGCTGACGCAGTCGTTCGGCGCGCGGGAGGCGGACTGCGGACTCGAAGGCCTCGGCGACGGACTCCCACACGCTCACGCGCGGTCCTCGGCGCCGGCGCCGAGTTCGCGCCGCAGCCAGGCCCGCGCCGTGCGCCAGTCGCGTTCGATCGCCGATACCGAGACGCCCAGCACGCGCGCCACGTCGGTCTGCTCCAGGCCGCCGAAGAAGCGCAATTCGACGACGCGCGCGGCTTGCGCCGACACGCGTCCGAGACGAACGAGCGCCTCGTCGAGCGCCAGGACGTCCAGCGCGCTCGACTCGAACGGCACGAGCACGGCGTCGAGCGGCACGCGATCCGCGTCGCCGCCGCGCTTCGCCGCCCGTCGCGCGCGCGCGTGGTCCACCAGGATCGTGCGCATCGCGCTGGCCGCGACGGCCAGGAAGTGCTCGTGGTTCTCGAACTCACGCGGAGCGGCGCCGAGCAGCTTCACGTAGACCTCGTGGACGAGCGCAGTCGGCTGCAGCGTCTGCGCCGCTCCGGCCGGCGCGTGGAAATGTCCCTGCGCGAGACGGCGCAATTCCGCGTAGACCATCGGCAAGAGTTCGTCGCCCGCGCCGCGGTCGCCGTCGGCGATGCGCTGCAGGAGAGCGGTGACCTCGTGCTTCAATCTGGTCATGAGGGCTCGATGACGCGGGCGGCCCGGTCCGACGGAAGCTAACACCCCCCGACCGCGGGCGGGAGGATCCGCGCGGACCGCTCGTGGATCGCCTTCGAGGCGGGATACCGTTCGGAGAAATGCGGGTGCTGTCGGTACCGTTCAGGCCCTCATCGAAGCTGGCACGCGCCCGCCGCGGCGCGATGATCCCCCCACGCAGCGCGCGACTTGGAACCGAAGAAACTCTCGAGCTTCGACGCCACGCTCCTCGTCGTCGGCGGCATCGTCGGCGTCGGGATCTTCTTCAATCCGTCGCGCATCGCGGCCGCCGTGCCCGACCCGGCGTGGTACCTCGGGTTGTGGGTCTTCGGAGCGATCGTCGCGGTCCACGCGGCGCTGGTCTTCGCGGAACTCGGCGCCGCGTACCCGCAGGCCGGCGGTTGGTACGTCTTCCTGCGCGAAGCGTTCGGTCCGTTCCCCGCGTTCCTGTTCGCGTTCGTCGTCCTCGGCGTCGTGTCGACCGGCGCGAGTGCGGTCATGATGCAGATCTGCGTCCAGAACCTGTGCGGAATCGTGCCCGGAGTCGGCCCGCCCGACACGACGTCGGGGCGCGTCACGGGGGCGCTGATCCTCGTGCTCGTGACGGGACTCGCGCTGCTCGGAGTCAAGGCCGGTGCCGTGCTCCAAAACGCGTGCACCCTGATCAAGTTGGCGGCGATCACCGCGCTCGCGGCTGGAGCGTGGCTCGTCTTCGAGCCCGGATCCGCGCCCGTCGTCCCGCCTCCGCCGATCCCGGAAGGCGGCCTGGCAGCCGGTGCGATCCGTGCACTTCTCCCGGTGTTCTTCGCGTTCGGCGGTTGGCAGATGGTCTGTTACATCGCACCCGAAGTGCGTGAGCCGGCGCGCACGCTGCCGCGCGCGATCCTCATCGGCATCGCGATCGTCGCGGCGGCCTACCTGGCGATCAACGTCGGCTACTTGCGCGTCCTCGGACTCGGCGGATTGGCCGCGGATCCGACATTCGCGGGCGAGGTCGCGCGGCGCACCTTGGGCACGACCGGCGGAGAGATCCTGCGCGGCGCGATCGGGATCTCCGCGCTCGGCGTGTGCGTCGTCACGCTCCTCACGAGCCCGTGGCTCTACGTCGCGATGGCCCGCGAACGGCTCTTCTTCGAGTCGTTCGGCCGCCTCCGTCCGCGGACCGGTGCGCCGGCGCTGGCCCTCGTGGTCCAGCTCGTCCTCGCGCTGGCGTACTGGATCTGGGGCGGCGCCGAACTCCTGGTCGACTCGGTGGTCTTCGTCGAGTGGATCTTCCACGGCCTCGTCGCCGTCGCGCTGCTGCGACTGCGAAACCGACCCGGTGTCACGTGGCCGTTCCGATCGCGCTTCGGCGCGTGGGCCGCGTGGGTCTACTTGGCGACGGCGATCGCGATCGTCGCGGGAAATTTGGCCCAAATCGACGTCAACGCCATCGTCGCGGGGAACTTCGAAGAGGCCAACTTGCGCGCGTTCGCGATCGGCGGCGGACTGCTGCTGCTCGGCGCCGTCATCTACCGTCCTTGGCGCAACCTGGTCCAACGCTCATGAAACGCCCGCTCGTCACGATCTTCGGCACGCTCGCGATCACGTTCCTGCTCGCGGAAGGCTGTCTGCGCCTCGTCGGATTCAGGAACCCACCGGCCGAAGCCCCGATGCTGGTTTGGAACCCGAGCGAGGACGAGCTCATGGCGAGCGGGAAGTACCTCTACCAGTTCGACCCGTGGTCGCTCTGGTCGCCCCGACCCGGCGCCGTGATTCAGTTCGGCGAGCGCGAGCGGATCAGCGGTCCGCCCGACTTGGTCAACGAGGACGGCTTCCGCGGTCCTCGCATCCCGCGCGAACGCACGGCCGGCGTCGTGCGCATCGCGACGCTGGGCGACTCCTCGGTGTTCGGACTCGCCGTCCGTAGCGAGGAAACCTGGAGCGCGCTCCTGCCAGGAATCCTCGCGGAAAAGGGCGTTCGCGCCGAAGTCATCAACGCCGGCGTCGAGGGCTTCACGATCGCGCAAGGCCTCGAACGCTACCGCCACGACGTCCGCCCCTACCGGCCGGACGTGGTCATCGCGGCGTTCGGCGCCATCAACGAGCACTTCCCGGACACGATCACGGACGAGCAGAAGATCCAGCAACGCGCGCAGCAGAACCAGTTCGTGAAGCGCGCCAAGACTTGGGCGCGCGAGAACCTGCGGGTGGTCCAGGCGATCCAGCACCTGGTCTCGCCCGGGGCTTCCGAAGCGTTCCTCGCCGCCGCGGAACAGCGCCGCCGCGAGATCGAGTTCATGAGCCCGCACCAGAACGACCCGGCCTGGCCGTTCGGGCGTCGGGTCTCGGCCGAGGATTTCGAGCGGCTTTTCCAGACTTTGGCCGACGAAGTCGAGCGCGACGGCGGGCGCCTCATCGTCCTCTTGCCGCCGCGGCGCGAGGCGGCGGAGTCGGACATGCCGTACCTCCTCCGCTACACACGTATGGCCGCGACCTTCGCCGGTCTGCGCGGCTTGCAGGTGCTCAACGCGTACGCGCGTTTCCGCAGGGCGCATCGCGACGGCGAGCCCGAGCCGCCGCTCTTCATCCACGACTACTGGCATCCGTCGAGCTTCGGACACCGCACCATCGCAGCGTGGTTGGCACCGCTCGTCCTCGACCCGAACCAGTGTCGCGGCGGCGACAACCAATTCTGATCGGGACGGTTCCGACTGGGGGAGCCGGCCGTGTGGAAGATCTTGTGGAGAGCACGTGGAAAGCGCGGTTTACCCGTGGAAAACGCGCAGTCTCGCGCCGGGATCCCGCTCGAGGTGGAGAGCTCGACGAAGACCGATCGCGCGCGGGGTCGCCAAGGGCGCGCGATCGGGTCCGCACCTTCGAGCAGTCGTCGACGAGTCGTCGCGATCGGTGAGCTCGATCGACGAGTGCTGTGAGAAGCCGACGAGTTTCCTCGAACTCGTCCTTGGATCGATCGCGCATCGTGAGTAGAAGGACCTGTGTCCCCATGGCCATCCGCCCGGCCTCCCCCCTCTGCTCGATCGACCTCGGCTTCGCCGCGGTCGCGGGCCCGGGCGTCGAAGATCCGTTCCCAGCTCGTCTCGTGCCGCGTGCACGAAACGATCGGGTGCGCAGGGTTCCGATTCACGCTCGCGATGCACTGGCTCACCCAGTGCGCGCGGACGCCGAATCGGCGCCGCCAAGTCCGCATGCGGGCCGCGCGCCCGCGTCTGGTCGTCGTTCGTTCCTCCCCAAACTCGGCGCGCGTCCGGAAGACGGACGACGCAGCCTGAGGAAGTTCTTCTGATGCAACCTACCGCTCCCGCGGCCGCCCCCTCGGCCGACGAGTCGCAGCGTTCCTCCACCCTGTCCGTCTCTGGC